>SXGS01018157.1_pt1 | contig 53401 bp, 48 predicted proteins | sample 3174681 | NCBI WGS metagenome assembly SXGS01 (sample SAMN11356861, study PRJNA531348) | freshwater metagenome | isolation source: freshwater sample F1-80 | place: China: Fuxian Lake, Yuxi | collected 2017-12-25
GTACGCCACGCCGAGCACGCCGATGCGCCGGCCAGCCAGCGAACTCGTGCCTGCATTCGTGCCTGCATGCTGAACGCCGTGCGCTGTGTCCAGCGCTGTGTCCAGCGCTGTGTCCAGCCACGCAGCCAGCCGCTCGACGACCAACTGCGGACGGGCGCGGTTGATTGCGATGGCGCGCTCGACGAGCTCGGCCGGCACACCGACAGCGCGCGCAGCGTGCGTGTAGTAGCAGGGATCCACCGGGATGCACTGACCGCCCGTGCCCGGACCGGGCTGGAAGGGCATGAACCCGAAGGGCTTGGTGGCGGCGGCAGCGAGCACGCGATGTGGATCGAGGCCCTGGGCGCGCAGCACCTCGGAGAGCTCATTCACCAGTGCGATGTTGACCGCGCGGAACACATTCTCGAACAGCTTGGCGGCCTCGGCGACCTCGGCGCTCTCGACCAGATGCACGGTCTCCACGAAGCTTGTGTACAGCGCTTCCGCCAGCCGGGCGCTGCTCTCGCAGGTGCCGCCGACGAGCTTGGGGATCGTCGCCGTGCGCGCGTTCTGCCGGCCGGGATCCTCGCGCTCGGGCGATGCCGCCAGCCACACATCGCCGCCCGGCACGCGCCCGCAGGCGCGCAGCTCCTCGCCCACGATCTGCCGCGTGGTGCCCGGGTGGCTTGTCGATTCCAGCACGATCAAACCGCCGGGACGAACGCGCCGGGCCATGGCGCGCGCCGCGGCGCGCACGCAGCCCAGATCCGGCTGACCGCGGGCATCGAGCGGCGTCGGCACCGCGATCAGCGCCACATCGAGCAGGCGCGTCTCTCCAAGCTCAAACCGCTCGTGCTCGATCAACTCTCGGGCAAAGCGCGGGCCCAGATGCGCCACCGGCGTGATGCCCGCCAGCAGGCTGCGATTGCGCTCGGGGTCGGTGTCGATGCCGACCACACGGTGTCCCGCATCCAGCAGGGCGCGCGAGAGCGGCAATCCCACGCTGCCCAGCCCGACCACACCGATCCACGCTTCGCGCGCGGCGATGCGAGCCGCGAGCTCGCCGGGATGGAGATTCTCGCCACGCGGATCCGTGGAGGTCGACAGCTTGGGCTTCATCGGGTGACTTCGACGAAGGCCGCCAGCAGATCTTCCTCATCTCCCGGAAGCAGCGTGCGCGGATCGAGGCGCACCCGGTCGTCCTGGACCCGGCTGAAGACCGGCACCCGCGCGCTGCGCAGCGCCAGCGACAGTGCCTGCGCGCTGAGGCGCTCGTGGCGCACATCGGCCACGAAGGTCGGAATCCAGGTGCCCGGCGCGCTGCCGCTGCCCGGCTGCGAGTGATCTTCGAGCACGCGCGCCGAGCAACCCGGCAGCGCCGCGATCCGCTCCGCCAGCGCCTGCGCGCGCGGCTGAATGGCCTGCGCCGGCTCAAGCAGCATGCGCCGCACCGGCAACTCGTCGCCGCGACCGGCGAGGATCAGCTCCAGCGTGGCTTCCAGGCCGACGAGCGTCACCTTGTCGAGCCGCAGCGCGCGGTAGAGCGGGTTCTTGCGCAGTGCGCTGATCGCCGCGCGCCTGCCGATCAGAATGCCGGCCTGCGGTGCGCCCAGCAGCTTGTCGCCGGAAAAAGAAACCACATCGACGCCGCTCTCCAGCGCGGTTCCCAGCAGCGGCTCGTCGCCGAGCACCGGCGCGATCGGGCGCATCGAGTCATCCTCCAGCAGTCCGGAGCCCAGATCGAAGGCACTGATCACGCCCTTCGAGCGCGCCAGAGCCGCGAGTTCCTGCGGCGTGGCTTCCTCGGTGAAGCCGATCACCCGGTAGTTGCTGGTATGGACCTTCATCAGGAGGCCCGTGCGCTCAGTGATCGCGCGCTCGTAGTCGGCGATGCGCGTGCGGTTGGTGGTGCCGACCTCGACAAGGCGCGCGCCCGCGCGCGCCATGACATCGGGCACGCGGAAGGAGCCACCGATCTCCACCAGCTCCCCGCGCGAGACCAGTGCCTCGCGGCCGCCCGCGAAAGTCTGGAAGATCAGCATCACGGCCGCCGCGCAGTTGTTGACCGCGATGGCGGCCTCCGCTCCCGTCAGTCGCGTCAGCAGCGCACCGAGCCGATCGTCGCGCTGATTGCGCTCGTTGGTCCAGCGATCCACTTCCAGCACGCAGTACGAGCGCGCGACCTCGGCCATGCGCTCGGCGACCTCCGGATGCACGGGCGCCCGCCCCAGTCCGGTGTTGAGCACCACGCCGGTCGCGTTGACGCAGCGACGCAGGCCGGCACCCTCCTCGCGCAGCAGCAGCGCTTCCAGCGTGCGGTACTGCGCCTGCGGTTCGAGCGCGCGCTCCAGAGCCGCGCGATCGAGCTTCTGCTCGCGCACCGCCCGCCGCAGGCCATCGATGTGACGCGCGGCCAGCTCCTTGCGCGCACGCGCGCCGCCGCACTGCAGCGCGCGCTGGAACAGCGGGGCGAGCTCAGGCTGGCGCAGCAGCTCATCGACCGAGGGCAGCGCGCGGAGTATCGAGGAGGAATCGCTCATTCGGAAGAGATCGGGAAAGTGTCGCGCCGGGGCGCCCGGAGGGCAAGCCTTCCATCGGCCGCCCCTTCCCTACACCGATCGGGCCACACATGATAGTCGACATGGAGCCCGACCCCGCGAGCACGAACGAACCGATCACGAGCCAGCCGATCAGCGGCGGCACTCGTCTGGTCATGAGAGGGCTGGTCGGCTGCACGGTGGTCGTCGTGCTGCTGGGACTCGCCATGTTCCTGCTGGTGCGTCCGCGCGCGGCCGCCCGGCAGGCTGAACAGCAGGAGGTGATCCGTCAGGACCTGATGCTGATTGAATCAGCAATCGAGCGCTATCGTCTCGCACAGCAGGGTGCGTGGCCGGAAAACCTCAATGTTCTGTTCGTGCCCGATGAGCGCGGCGCGAGCCTGCTGCCTTCCAAGGCGCCGCCCCGCGATCCGTGGGGACAGGGCTACTTCTACGCGCCGCCCACCGGTGCCCAAACGCGCGCCCTCATCTGGACGCTGGGCCGCGATCGCCGCGAGGGCGGCGAAGGCGAGAACAGGGACTTTTCGAACCTCGAGTGGCCCTCTCCCCGCTAGGCTGCTGCCCCCACCATGAGCACGCAACTGGCGACTCCGGTCCACTGGCAGCTGCGCACCGTCGATGCCGCGCTGCGCGAGGCGCTGGCGCGCTCGCTGGGCCTCTCACGCACGCTCTCGGGCCTGCTTGTCGCGCGCGGTCACCATGAGCCCGCGCGCGTGCGCGATCTGGTCGATCCCAAGCTCGGCGCGCTGCACGACCCGGCCCTGATGCCCGGCATGGCTCAGGCCTGCGCGCGCATCCGCCTCGCGATCGAGCGCGGCGAGACGATCCTCGTGCACGGCGACTACGATGTCGACGGAGTCACGGGCACCGCGCTGCTGATGCGTCTGTTTCGCATGCTGGGCGCGCGGGCCGTGTGGCACATCCCCGATCGCTTCAAGGATGGCTATTCCTTCGGCGCACATTCGGTGACGCGCGCGCAGGCCACCGATGCACGGCTGGTGATCAGCGTCGACAACGGCACGAGCGCACACGAGACGATCGCGCAGCTGGCCGCGCTGGGCATCGACACGATCGTCACCGACCACCACGAGCCTCCGGCCGACGGCACGCTGCCCCAGGCCGTGGCGATCCTCAATCCCAAGCTCGCGGACTCGACCTATCCGTTCCGCGAGCTGTGCGGCGGCGCCGTTGCCTTCAAGCTGGCCTGGGGCATCGCGCAGGCGATCAGCGGCACCGAGCGCGTGCGCCCGGATCTGCGGGATTTCCTGGTCGATGCGATGGCCTATGTCGCCATCGCCACGGTCTCGGATGTCGTGCCGCTCGTTGATGAGAACCGCGTGCTGGCGCGCTATGGTCTGCGTTCGCTGCAGACCACGCGCAACCACGGCCTGCGCGCGTTGCTTTCCGTCAGCAAGCTCGAGGACCGGCCGCTCGACGGCGAGGACGTCGCGTTCCAGATCGGTCCGCGCATCAACGCCTCCGGGCGTCTGGGCAGCGCGGCCAAGGCAGTTGAAGTGCTGCTCGCCGAGGATGAAACCTCGGCGCGGCGCGCGGCGCTGGAGCTGGATCTGTTCAACGAGGAGCGCAAGCGCATCTCCAGCGAGCTGCTGCCGCGCGTCCTCGCGGCCGCCGTGCCTTTCGCGGACCCCGAAGAGCATCCGCTGCTGGTGCTCGCTGGCCAGGGCTGGCACCAGGGACTCGTCGGCGTGCTGGCGGCCAAGGTGGCCGAACAATACGACCGTCCGGCGATCCTGATCGGACTCAACGGAGCGCAGGGCCGCGGCAGCGCGCGCACCGTCGCGGGTTTCCACCTGCTGGAGGCGATCGAGGCCGGCCGCGAGCACGTCATCCGCGCGGGCGGACACGGTCAGGCAGCCGGACTGGAGATCGAGAGTGAGCGCGTCGACGCCTTCCGCACCGCCGTCAACATCAAGGCACGCGCGATGCTGCGCGAACGCCCGCGTCCAGCGCGCCGCCTGCTGATCGACGCCGAACTGCCCTTCGCCGAGGTCAATGCACAGCTGATGCGCGATCTTGATCGGCTGCGGCCTTTCGGCGCAGCCCATGAGAAGCCTGTGTTTCTTTCGCGCGGCCTGCGCCTCGCGGAAGAGCCGCGGCTGATGGGCGCCGATCGCACGCACCTCTCGGTGCAGTTGCGCCTGGGCGCGCAGGTGCTGCGCGGCATGGCCTTCCACAAGGGTGTACGGGCCGCCGAGCTGCGCATGGGTCAGGACATCCATGCGGTGTACACGCCCAAGTGGAACCACTTCCGCGGCGAAACAAAGCTGGAACTCGAGCTGATCGACTTCTGCTGCGGCTAGAAGCGCAGCGTCCAACCCAGCTTGAGCGCCGCTTCCTGATACAGCGGCACGATCGAATCGCCTATGCGCTCCACGCTCTGGTTCCAGACGATGAAGAGATCGCGTCCGGGGGACAGGATCCAGCGCAGGCGGCTGTTCCAGCCCAGCGTGTCGCTCTGGTTGTCGAACTGGACGAAGTTATTCCAGTCGATGTCGGGCGTGAAGGCCACATTCGAACGCCACACGCCCAGATGCGTGGTGAAGGCCCCGGCATCTAGATCGACGTGGCTGGTCTCGTAACCCAGCGAGGTGTTGAACCAGCGACTCTGGCGCCAGGAGAGCTCCACCTCGACGTCATTGCGCGTGCCGTCGTAGAAGCTGCCGGTCTCGAGCGTCAGTTCCGCAGACACGGCCCGCCGCAGCGAGGAGTTGAACTCGAGCCGTACACGGCCGTAGTCGTAACTCTCCGCCGGGATCACGATGCCGTCGTTGATCTCGAAGTCCTCCGTAAGCACGTCACGGATACCCTCCAGCTCCAGACGGAGGGCATCCTCGGTCTCGAACTCGGCACCGAAGGGCTGCAGTTCCACGCGCGCGGTTTCCAGCTCCCCGTCGAGGTCGGTGTACAGTTCACCCTCTGCCGAGAATTCGTACTGCCGAACGGCGTTGCCAGGCCGCGGCTGATAGGCCGCGCGAGCCAGGTAGTTGCGCACACCGACACGCGGGGCAAAGCCGAGCGCAGGATCGAAGTTCTCCTGCACTTCGCGTGCGGCAGCGCGCCAGCGCCACAGATCGTTGGGGCCCTCCAGCGAGGCTCCGTAGGCCAGATCGTCCCCGCTGAGGCCCTCGGTCTCGCTGCGCAGCATCCAGACCGAAGACCGCAGGCTCTGGTTGGTGCGCCACTCGCTGGTGCGGTAATTCCAATCGAGTCCGTAGACCTGGTTGCGCTCCGGCGCATCCGGATTGCCGTGCGTGAAGATGCCTCCCAGCGTCGACTCGGAACCGATGTTGCGGGAAATGCGCGCCACATACAGATCCTTCGCGTCTTGTGAGCTGGTCTCCTCGGTGCGCACCTGCAGCAAGCCGACGTTCCAGTCGTCGTGACGGCCGGCCAGCTTGGTGCCGAACAGGATCGGAACCTCGTTGCCATCGCTGCTCAGTCCGATTCGCCGGCTGAAGAAGGGAATCAGCGCCGGCGAGGTGTCGGCGAAGCGGAAGATGCCCGCATCCTGCAGGAAGAAATCGCGCTTCTCAGGAAAGAACAGCGGAAAGCGCGTCAGATTGAGCTGGCGCTCGTCGACCTCGGTCTCCGCGAAGTCGGTGCGTACGGTGAGGATCGCCTGCAGCGAGGGGGTGATGCGCCAGTACGCATCCAGTCCGGGCCTCCCGATCAGATCCTCATCGCCCTCCAGACGCGCGTTGGTCCAATCGACATGGAAGTACGGAACCACATCGAGGCCCAGCCCCTGCTGCAGCCCGGAGAGTCCGCGCAGATCGCCGGCCGCGGCGATCAGGAAGATCGGCGTGTCATTGCGCGGAGAGGCCCAGCGCACCACCTCACCCTTGCGCTTGATGTGTCGGTTGACATTGAAGCCGAAGGCGTCGCTGGAAGGAGCGAAACCCAGCGTGGCGAAGGGCAGAGCCACTTCCATGCACCAGCCGAGCTCATCGATGACCGCCTTGCCTTCCCAGATGCCGTCCCAGGGTTTATTGAAATCCGCGCCGTTGGAGGTGATCAGCGCGTCTCCCTTGGAGCCCGCCGGGCTCATCTGGAAGAAGTACGCATTGCGGCGATCCAGATAGGTGTCGAGGATGATCTCGATGCGATCGTCCGGATCGAGTTGCGCATCGCGTGCGCTCTGGGTGGCGATGATCCTGTCCGGCTCGGAATCGAAGCAGCGGATGCCGATGTACAGGTGCTCCGCGTCGTACAGCAACCGGACTTCCGTGCGTTCCGAGGGCGGTGCGCCCTCGACGGGCTCGACCTGCTTCAGATCCTGAATCAGCGCCGCCTGCGCCCAGACCGCTTCCTCGAGCACGCCGTCGATGAGCGGCGCCTCCTCGATGCGCACCATCTGCACGCTCGGCCGCGGTGCGGCCGGCGGCGTATCACCGAACAATCCGATCAAGGTGCGGCCTCGTATTCGATCCAGACCGGCGCGTGGTCGGAGAGACCGGCCTTCTTCTCGACCCAGGCTCGCTGCACGCGCGGCGCGAACTGCGGCGAGCACAGGCAGTAGTCGATGCGCCAGCCCAGATCCTTCTCTCGCGCGCGGCCGCGATTGGACCACCAGGACCAATGACCGCGCTCACCGGGGTGCTTCTCGCGCAGGATGTCGACCCAACCTTGCGCAAGCAGGCGCGTGAACCACTCGCGCTCTTCCGGCAGGAAGCCGGAGTTCTTCGCATTGCCCTTGGGATCGTGGATGTCGATCTCGGTGTGCGCAATGTTGAAATCGCCGCACAGAACCATCGGACGGCGCTCGGACAGCAGACTCTTCGTCCACGGCAGCAGCTCGTCCAGAAAGCGGAACTTGAGCGCCTGGCGCTCCGGCTTGGAGGCGCCGGAAGGCACGTACAGGCTGATCACGGACAGATCGCGGAAATCCGCGCGCAGGCCGCGCCCCTCGTCGGCGCACAGCTCGAAACCATGGCCCTGGTCGTAGCGCTCCGGAGCTTCGCGCGAGTAGATCCCCACGCCTGAGTAGCCCTTCTTGGCGGCTGGGAACCAGCGCGCATTCCAGCCCGCCGGGCTGCGCAGCTCGTCCTCGACATCCGCCTCGAGCGCGCGCATTTCCTGCAGACAGAGCACATCCGGACGGTTCTTCCGGAGCCACCGCAGAAAGCCGCGTCGGTCGGCGGAACGGATGCCGTTGGCATTGAGGGTCGCCAGTGTCTTGTGCATGGAGGGTTCGAGATTCTTCAGGGCAGTTCGCCGGAGGGCAAGTGCGGGATGCCCCTCGCGGCGGGTATCTTCATGATCCCTCGACATGACCAAGCGGCTCTTTCTGCTGGATGGCACGGCGCTCGCCTACCGCGCCCACTTCGCGCTGGCGCGCTCGGGCCTGACCTCTCCGGAAGGCAAGCCGACCGGTGCCACCTACGGGTTCACCATGACGCTGCGCCGCATTCTGGAGACGGAGAAGCCGGATCTGGTCGCCGTGGCCTTCGACCCGCCAGGCGACACCTTCCGGCACAAGCAATACAAGGAATACAAGGACACGCGCCAGAAGATGCCGGATGAGCTGGTGGCGCAGCAGGACTGGCTGCGCAAGGTCGTGCGGGCGCACGGTGTGCCCCTGTTCGAGGTGCGCGGCTTCGAGGCCGACGATGTCATCGGCACGCTCTCGCGGCAGGCCGCTGCCGCCGGCTACGAGGTCATGATCGTCAGCGGCGACAAGGACATGATGCAGCTCGTCGGTCCGAAGGTGAAGCTCTACAACGTCTTCAAGCCGGGCGTCGACCTCGTGATCGAGGGCCTCGAGGCCGTGGAGGAGAAGTTCGGCACCACGCCGGAGCATGTGATCGACGTGCTCGCGATCATGGGCGACGCCTCCGACAATGTGCCGGGCGTCACCGGCATCGGCGAAAAGGGCGCCATCAAGCTGATCAAGGAGTTCGGCTCGGTGCAGGGCGTGCTCGCGGGCCTCGATCAGATCAAGGGCAAGGCGCGCGAGCACATCGAGCGCGACCGTGAACAACTGCTGCTGTCGCTGGATCTGGTCACGATCCGCGACAACGTGCCGCTCGATCCGGGCCTCGAAGGCCTGCGTGCGCCCGAGCCGGACGCGCGCGAACTCGCCCATGTCTTCCGCGAGCTGGGCTTCCAAAGCCTGATGAAGAAGGTTGCCGAAGGCGTGCGCACCGAGGAAGCGCGCAGCTACACGATCGTGCGCGACGGCGCTGAGCTCGCGGCGATGATGGGCGCCCTGATGAAGAAGCAGCGCTTCGCGCTCGACAGCGAGACCACCAGCCTGTTCCCGCTGGAGGCGCAGCTGGTCGGGCTTTCCTTCGCTTGCGCCCCCCATCAGGCCTGGTATGTGCCCTTCAATGCCGATCCTCCGGTCCTGCCGGGCGGCCAGAAGGCGCTGCTCGATGCGCTGCGTCCGCTGCTGACGAGCCCCAAGTACCAGCGCATCGGCCAGAACACCAAGTACGACTGGCTCGTGCTCGGTGCCGCGGGCGTCGAGCTGCCTCCGCCCGCCTTCGACACGATGGTGGCGAGCTTCTGCGCAGCCGGTGCCACGCGGCGACACAATCTCGATGAGCTCGCGCTGCTCTACTTCGATCTGCACAAGATCCCGACCAGCGCGCTGATCGGTACCGGCGCCAAGCAGATCACGATGGATCAGGTGCCGATCGAGAAGGTCGGCGAATACGCCTGCGAGGACGCCGATGTCACCTTCCGTCTCTTCGAGGTGCTCTCCAAGGAGCTCGACGAGACATCCACGCGCGCGCTGTTCGAGGAACTCGAGATGCCGCTGGTGCCCGTGCTGACCGCCATGGAGCGGCGCGGCATCCGGCTCGACACACAGATCCTCGCAGAGGCATCTCTGGTGATGCAGGCGGAGATCGACCGCGAAGTGGCCGCGATCCACAGGCTCGCGGGCGAGGAGTTCAACGTCAACAGCACCAAGGCCCTCGGAGAAGTGCTGTTCGAGAAGCTGAAGATCCAGGTCGAGGCCGGCGTCAAGCGCGTCAAGGAAACACAGACCGGCTATGCCACCGACGCCGCCACGCTCGAGCAGTTCTACGCCGATGTGCCGATCGTCAAGCACCTGCTCGAATACCGCGAGGTGCAGAAGCTCAAGAGCACCTACGTCGACTCGCTCCCCACCTATGTGAACGCGCGCACCGGGCGCATCCACTGCTCCTTCTCGCAGGTGGTAGCCGCCACCGGGCGCCTCTCCTCCAGCGATCCGAACCTGCAGAACATCCCGATTCGCACGGAGCGCGGCCGCGCGCTGCGCAAGGCTTTCGTGCCGCGTCTGCCCGATGCGCACGGCGAATGGGTGCTGCTCTCGGCGGACTACTCGCAGGTCGAACTGCGCGTCATGGCGCACCTCTCCGGCGATCCCTTCCTCTGCAAGGCCTTCGAGCGCGGCGAGGACATCCACACCTCCACTGCCGCCAAGATCTTCCAGGTGATGCCCGAGCTCGTCACGCGCGAGATGCGCAGCCGCGCCAAGGCGATCAACTTCGGCCTGCTCTACGGCATGGGACCGGCCCGCCTCGCGCGCGAAACCGGTCTCAGCGTGCCCGAGGCGCGCCAGTTCATCGAGCGCTACTTCGAGAGCTTCCCCAAGGTGCGCGGCTGGATCGACGCCACGCTCGAGATGGCCCGCCGGCAGGGTTATGTCGAGACGCTGCTCGGTCGCAAGCGCCACTTCCCGGACATCAACGCCGAAGACGCGCGCACGCGCGTCTTCGCCGAGAACGCGGCCGTCAACACGCCTGTGCAGGGCTCGGCCGCCGACATCATCAAGAAGGCGATGATCGATCTGGAGCGACGGCTCTCAGGCTCGCGCCTCGAGGCGCAGCTGCTCCTGCAGGTGCACGACGAACTGGTGCTGGAACTGCCGCGCAGCCAGCTGGCGGAGACCGAAGCGCTGGTGCGCGAATGCATGGAGGGCACGCTGAAGCTCAGCGTGCCGCTCAAGGTCGACCTGGGCCACGGAGCCAACTGGCTCGAGGCCCACTAGACGCCGTTCCTGTTGAGCCGAGCTCAGTTCCAGGCCACGCTCAACGCATTCGTGGCGTTGAATGTGGCGTTCGCGGCGCAGCCGCCGAGCACGATCGGATCGCGGTAGTACGCCATGTAGTGGCGCGTCGAAGCCGGCGCGATCACATCACCCAGCAGGGCCGACTGCGCCGAGACGCTGTTGTCGCCGACCTGCGGCACGCTGATGCCGCCCGTGCCGCCGGGCGAGCGCACGTACAGACGCTTGAGCGTGCCCCCGACGCAGCGCACGCCCTGTCCGAAGGGAACACCCGCCCCTGAAGCCGCCAGAGCGTTGCCCTGCAGCAGAATCGTCGTGCCGTTGGCCGTCTGGTTGCTCGTCGTGAAGGTGAGCGTGTCTGCGCTGAGCGTGGCGGCACCGCTGCCCGCGATCGAGCCGCCGCCCGTGGCCGCGCTGTTGTCGCAGCCCTTGCCGGCGCCGGCGGGCGGGTTGGCGCAGGGACAGCTGATCACTCCGGCTGCCCCTGCGTCACAGATCGCGACGATCGCAGGATCACAGGCATCCGAAAGCCCGTCGCCGTCGCTGTCGAGTGCGCCGTTGAGCGTGCCGAAGTCCGCGCCGACGAGCGTCGCCGTCGGCACGCCGCCGAATGAAGGATTGAACGTCTGATCCCAGGTGTACGGTCCGCCGGGATTGACGCCGGCGACATCGCCGGCAGCCCAGGAACAGGCCGAACCGTCCGCGTTGTACAGACGATAGATCAGGTCCGGCGTCCAGCTGGGGAACTGCGGGAAGACATAGCCGCCGAGCTCATCGGCATAGGCGTAGTTCGCGGTGCCATCGCTCTCGACGATCGACACCGCATCCACGACATTGAAGCCCGTCAGCGGAGCATCCAGCGTGCCATCGTTGCCGAGGTCGAGATCCGTGCCCACGGCCGGCGGAGTACCGAAGCCGAGCAGGAAGGTGTTGCTGCCGTTCTCGATGTCGGGATTGAAGTCGGTTACCTCGAGCGCCGTCGCTGCGTCCGGCGCAGGTAGGATCACGCCAGCCGCGTCGCGCAGCAGCAGCAAACCATTGGAACCTGTGGTCAGGGTTCCCAGCGAGCGGGCGACATCCACGACACCTGCCATCGTGCCGTCCCCTTCGATCACCACGAGGTAGTAGCCGGCCAGCGATGTATTGGCGGGACCGCGGATCTCGATCGCTTCCTGTCCGTTGTCGGCACCGGGAGGATTGGGGAACACTTCGCTCAGCGTGAACTGAGCAGGGGTGGAATGGGCAACCGCGCCAGCGAACAGGCTGGCCAAGAGAAAACGCCGGAGAGTGCTCATGATCTTTTAGAGCCTACCCCAAGACCCGCAGAAGCGGTGGACTCAGCCGGCGAGCTCAGCCGGCCGCATCGCGGCTCTTGAGCGGCTTGTGGCCCAGCAGGCTCGCGGGCACGACCGTGCCCTCCCCGTACTTGCGCCGCAGCTTGTCGAGGCCCTCGGTCACCCGCTCCAGCCGATCGCGAGCCCCTGCGCGCGGAACCGGGCCGGATTCCGTGAGTTCGAAGTTCGCGAAGAGCTGCTCCTGGATCGGCGCGCGCACATCCGACAACCCGGAAACCTGCACACCGATCAGCCGCACATGTCCGGGCGGCACCTTGTCGAGCAGCTCGCGCGCGGTCGCGTACAGGCGCGGTCCCAGATTGGTGGGATGTTCCAGCGTGCGCGTGCGGGTCAGCGTCGTGAAGTTCGCGTAGCGCACCTTGAGCGTCACGGTGCGGCCGCGCAGGCCCTTGTCGCGCAATCCGAAGCCGACTTCCTCGCAGAACTCGAGCAGGAAACGCCGCAGTTCCTCGCGATCGGAGAGATCCTCGGGGAACGTGCGCTCCATGCCGTGGCTCTTCTCCTCGCGGCGCGGCGTTACGCGACGCGGGTCGATGCCGTGCGCGAGATCGTGAATCCACACACCCGTTGCGCCGAAAGCCCGCGCCACTTCTTCGCGCGAACGCTGCGCGAGATCGGCGATGGTGCGCACCCCCATCGACTCCAGCCTTGCGGCCGTGCGCGGTCCGACGCCGTAGATCTTGGAGACCGGCAGCGGGTCGAGAATCTCGCGCACCTCGTGAGCCTCGATCACGCGGAAACCGTCGGGCTTGGAGAGATCGCTGGCGAGCTTGGCAAGGAACTTGGACGGCGCGACGCCGACCGAGGCGATCAGGCCCGTGCGGCGCAGGATCTCCTGCTTGATCGCGCGACCGATCGCAGGCGCGTCCCCGAACAGGCGCTCGCATCCCGAGACATCCAGAAAGGCCTCGTCCAGCGAGAGCGGCTCGACCAGCGGCGTGAAGCTGCGGAACACGGCCATGATCTCGCGCGAGGCCTGCGTGTAGCGCTCGAAGTCGGGCGGCACCAGCACCAGTTGCGGGCACAGGCGCAGCGCCTCGATGGTCGGCATCGCCGAGTGCACGCCGTGACGGCGCGCCTCGTAGCTGGCGGCGGCGATCACGCCGCGGCCCTCGGGCGTGCCCCCCACGCATACCGGCTGCCCAGCGAGGGCCGGATTGTCGCGGATTTCAATGGACGCGTAGAACGCGTCCATGTCCACGTGCAGGATCGTGGGCACAGCACTCGTCATGGGATGGGGACTGAAGATCGTCACCGCAACTGCCGATTCCGTCAATCCGCACCCTTCCGGGGCAGCTATCCGACCTCTATCCTGCTGCCCCCATGCGTTTCGGCTCGGTTGCCATCGCCGCGGACGGCTATCACCTGCCGGAGCGGATCCTGCGCTCGGAAGAGCTGGAGCAGCGTCTGGGGCCGGTCTACGCGCGGCTGGGCCTCAATACGGGCCGACTGGAGCTGATGAGCGGCATTGCGGAGCGACGCGTGTGCGAGCCCGGTGCCAAGCCGAGCACGCTGGCGGCGCTGGCCGCAGAGCACGCGCTTGTCCGCACGGACTTTCCGCGCGCGCGCATTGGCATGCTAGTGCATTCCGCGGTCTGCCGCGATTTTCTGGAGCCTGCGACGGCCAGCGTGGTGCACGCGCGTTTGGGTCTTGCTCCGGAATGCGAACTGTTCGATCTCTCCAACGCCTGCCTCGGCTTCGCCAACGCACTCAGCCTGGTCGCCTCGCGCATTGAGCTGGGTGCCATCGAAGCGGGATTGGTGGTCAGCGGCGAGGACGGCGCGCCACTGCTGGAATCGACGGTCACGGCGCTCAACGCACTTGAGCGCGGAGGGCGCAACGAGCTCAAGCGGGCTTATGCCAGCCTGACGATCGGATCGGGTGCCGCCGCGGTGCTCTTGACGCATGCGCGCCATGCGCCGCGTGCTCCGCGGCTGATCGGCGGAATCACGCTGGCCGCCAGCGAACATCACGGACTGTGTCAGGGCGATCAGCACGGCGGCGGCGCCCTGCTGATGGACACCGACTCCGAGGCCCTGCTGGCGGCGGGCAATGCGCTCGCCGCGCGCACCTGGCCGCGCTTTCTGGCGGAGCTGGGCTGGAGCGGGGTCAGCAAGTTCGTGACCCACCAGGTCGGCGCGGCTCACAAGCGCCTGCTGTGCGAGACGCTCACGCTCGATCCACGGCTGGACTTCCCCACCGTGGCGTGGCTTGGGAACATCGGGTCGGTATCGCTGCCGATTTCCTTCTCTCTGGCGCGCGAGCGGGGCTTTTTCGCGCCCGGAGACCGGATCGGGCTCCTTGGAATCGGCAGCGGATTGAACTGCTCGATGCTGGGCGTCGAATACGCCCCCTGAGCGCTGCTGGCCCGGACGCCGCCCAGTCGGACGCACTCGCGTCCGGCGAGCAGTCCGAAGGGTCATTTTTTGGCTTGCCAGCGAGGCGCTCGGTCGTCACCATCACCAGAGCTTTCAGAAAAATCTGAAAAGCGCAGACCCCCCGTCCGGATCCACCCCCCCGCCAGCGCCCCCCCGACCGCACACCCCGGGGACCTGCCATGTCGGAAAAGACCGCAGACAAGACCGCAGACAAGAGCTCCGAAAAGCCCTCCGCCGCTCCCCCGCCGGAGTTCCAGGGCCTCGATGCCGCCCTGGCGGCCGAGCTGCCCACTTTCGAGCTGTTCTTCAAGACCTTCGGGTTCAAGCGCGTCCACGGTCGTGTCTGGGGACTGCTGGTGCTCTCAGGCCAGCCGTTGTCGATGCGCGAGGTATCCAACAGCCTCGAGCTCTCCACCGGCGCAACCAGCCAGACGCTGCACGAGCTTTCCGAGTGGGGCGCGATCGAGACGCACTTCGATCCGCACCGCCGCGCCCACGTGCACTCGCCCGTAGGCAACACGCTTTCGATCGTCGCCACGGTCTTCCGCCGGCGCGAGCAGGTCGTGCTGCAGCGGCTCAAGCTGACCGCGCAGAGCACGCTGACCTATGTGCGCACGCGCTACGGCGACAAGGACCCGCGCGTCCTGACGCTGCGCTCGATCCTTTCCTCCTGCGAGATCGCGGATGCGGTGATGCAGCTGGTGTTCAGCTCGGTCGAACGGGCGCTGGGCGACTCCAACAGCCTGCTGCACAAGGCGGTCAACACGGCGCTCAAGGTCGGCATGAAGGTGCCCACGCGCGTGATCGCCGGCAAGGACGATCCGCGCAAGGCGCAGGCCGAGATCGCGCGCTCGATCCTCGCGGGCATGCAGGAAGAGGATGAGGACGACGAGGATGAACCGCTGCCGACGCCGGCGAAGAACGGCGACAAGCCCGCGCTGAAGCGCGGAAGGAAGGGCGCGTGAAGGGTCTCTCCCGCATCGTGATCACGGGCATCGGCCTGACCAGCCCGAACGGCAATTCGCTGCAGGAATACCGCCAGAATCTGCTGGGCGGGCGCTCGGGCGTGCGGCCCTGGTCGATCCGCCACGTCGGCGACACGCTGGCCGGGGTGTGCGATTACGACGCGCTGCGTTGGCAGAAGAAGAAGGAGCTGCGCCGCGGCACGCGCGCCGGCTCGATCAGCATCTACTGCGCCGGCGAGTCGCTCAAGGACGCTGGCATCGACATCGCAACCCGCGATCGCTCCCGCGTCGGCGTGTACATCGGCACCACCGAACACGGCAATGTCGAGACCGAAAACCAGATCCACGAAGTCAGCCAGTACAACTTCGACCTCTCGTTCTGGTCGCACCACCACAACCCGCGCACGGTGGCCAACAACCCGGCCGGCGAAGTGACGCTGGGCTTCGGGCTGACAGGCCCGGCGTACTGCATCGGCGCCGCCTGCGCTGCCGGCAACCTGGGTCTGATTCACGGCGCGCAGATGCTGCAGCTGGGCGAGGTGGACCTTGCGCTGGCAGGCGGCGTCAGCGAGAGCATCCACACCTTCGGCATCTTCGCGAGCTTCCGCGCGCAGGGTGCGCTGGCGAGCCACGCCGATCCTGCGAAGGCCTCGCGCCCTTTCGACAAGGATCGCAACGGCATCGTGGTCTCGGAAGGCGGCTGCCTCTACACGCTCGAGCGGCTGGAGGACGCGCAGGCTCGCGGAGCGCGCATCCATGCCGAGCTGATCGGCTGGAGCGTGAACTCGGATGCCGCGGATTTCGTGCTGCCGCTGGCCGAGCGCCAGAACGAGTGCATGCGGCGCGCGCTGAAGCACGCCGGACTCGAACCGGGGCAGATCGACATCGTCTCGACCCATGCCACAGCGACGCCTATGGGCGATCAGCAGGAGTGCGAGGCCGTGCGCGCCGTCTTCGGTGACAGCGCCCGCACGCAGGTCAACAACACCAAGAGCTTCATCGGCCACACCATGGGTGCGGCCGGCGCGCTCGAACTGGCGGGCAACCTGCCCTCGTTCAACGACGGCTGGGTCCACCCCACCATCAACCTCGACAATCTCGACCCTGCCTGCGAGGTGCGCAACCTCGTGGCCAACCGCCCGAAGGAGCTGGGGCGGGTCGAGCACATCCTCAACCTCTCCTTCGGAATGCTGGGCATCAACTCCGCCGTGATCGTGCGGCGCTGGGATGGCTAGCCAGGCAACCTCTCTCTCCACGACATGACCCGCGAAGAAATCGTCGAAGCCATCAAGGACATCATCGCCACCATCGCCCCGGACGAGGATCTCTCGAATCTGAAGCACGACGTGCGCCTGCGCGATCAGATCGCGCTCGATTCGATGGACTTCCTCGACATCGTGATGGAGCTGCGCAAGCGTTACGGCGTGCAGGTTCCCGAGGAGGACTACAAGGAACTCGCCACGATGGACGGCTGCGTCAACTACCTCTACCCGCAGCTCTCCACCAAGCAGCTGAAGGTCGGGGTCTGATCCCCGCCGTCTGTCCGTGTCGACGGAGCGCCAGGATGTGATCGTGATCGGGGCCGGCATGAGCGGCCTCGCGGCGGCGATCCGTCTGGCCCAGTTCGACCAGCGCGTGCTCGTGCTCGAACAGCACGCGCTGCCGGGTGGTCTCAACAGCTTCTACAAGCGGCGCGGCCGACGGCTCGACACCGGGCTGCATGCCATGACGAACTTCGCGCGCAAGGGCGCGCGTGATGCTCCGCTGACCAAGATCCTGCGTCAGCTGCGCATCGGACACGATGAGCTCGCCCTCGGCGAACAGGGCCACTCGCGTATCACGCTGGCCGGGCTCAGCGTGCGTTTCTCCAACGACATCGCACTATTGTGCGCCGAGATCGAGCGCGAGTTCCCCGGCGAACGCGACGCCTTCGCGCGCCTGCTGGAGTGCGTGCGCAGCCATGATCCCTTCCGCCCCGCGGCGAGCTTCGTCAGCGCCCGGGCGCAGCTGGTCGCCCTGGGGCTGGGCCCCGAGCTGGCGGAAGTGTTGCTGCTGCCGATCCTGAGCTACGGCAGCGCGCTGGAGCAGGATGCCGAGTGGAACGACTTCGTGATCCTGTTCCGCAGCCTGTTCCTCGAGGGCTTTGCACGCCCCGAGGGCGGCATCAAGCGCCTGCTCGACATCCTCGTGGCTCGGCTCTCGGAACGGGGCGGAGTGCTGCGCCGCAACAGCACGGTCGCGGCGATCCTCAGCGGTCCAGATGGCGTGCGCGGCGTGCGTCTGGAAGACGGCACCGAGATCGAGTGCACGCATGTGCTCTCCAGCGCGGGCCGCGTCGAGACCGCGCGGCTGGCGGGATTGCCCGTGCGCACCGAGGAAAGCGGCTGGGTGACGCTGTTCGAAGCCCTGTGGATCCTCAAGCGCCCCTCCCGCGAACTGGGCTGCATGGAAACCGTGCACTTCTGCTGCGACGAGCCGCGCGTGCCATGGCGCGAGCCCGAAGGCCGCATCGAGCCTTCGATCGGCATCTTCTGCGCCAGCGACAACTACGCCACGCAGGAGCCGCCCGTCGAAGGCATGCTGCGCGCGACGGCCATCGCCAATCACGATCGCTGGTGCGAGATCGATGAAGAGGCCTATCCAATCGCCAAGCGTGCGGCTTGTGACCATCTCGCGGACATGTCGGCGCGGCTGGGGCTGGACCCGCGCCCGCATGCGATCGACTCCGACAGCTTCACGCCGCGCACGATCCGCCGCTACACCGGCCATGCGCGCGGCGCGGTCTACGGCTCCCCTCACAAGTACCGTGACGGCGCCACCCCGATTCCGCGCCTGATCCTGATCGGCAACGATCAGGGGCTGGTGGGCATCACGGGTGCGCTGCTCTCGGGCATCACCATGGCGAATCTCCACCTGCTGCACGCCCGCGCCACATGACCCGCGAACAGAAGTACTACAAGGGCAGCCTGGACGGCAAAGCGCCGCTGACCCACGATCCGCTCAAGGACGTCCGCGCGCGCTACGACGCGATCGTGATCGGCAGCGGTCTGGGCGGTCTCACGGCGGCCAACATCCTCGCGCGCTGCGGCCACAAGGTCGCGGTGCTCGAGCAGCACTACAACTACGGCGGGCTCGCGACCTGGTTCAAGCGCCGCGGCGGCCACATCTTCGACGTCTCGCTGCATGGCTTCCCGGCCGGAATGAAGAAGACCTGCCGGCGTTACTGGAACGAGGCCATCGCTGCACGCATCGAGCGGCTCGACTCGATCCGCTTCGACAACCCGCAGTTCCGGCTCGAGACCATCTTCACGCGCGATGACTTCACAAGATTGCTCGTGGAGCACTTCCGCATCGAGCGTGCGCGCGTGGAAACCTTCTACAGCGAGCTCGCCAGAATGGATTTCTTCTCCGACAGCGGCGAGACCGCCGGAGAGCTGTTCGAGCGCCACTTCCCAGGCCGCAACGATGTCCATCGGCTGCTGATGGAGCCGATCACCTACGCCAACGGCTCCACGCTGTCCGACCCGGCGATCAGCTACGGCATCGTCTTCTCGAATTTCATGAGCTCGGGCGTGTACACCTTCGGCGGTGGCACGGACTGGCTGATCGGCGAGATGAAGAAAGAGCTGGCGCGCTCGGGCGTGGAGCTCTTCAACCGCGTCGAGGTCGAGGGCATCCTCGTCGAGAACGGCCAGACGCGCGGCGTCGTCGCCAACGGACGAGAAATCGCCTGCGAGACCGTGATCAGCAATGCCAGCCTGAAATCCACCGTCGAGCGTCTGGTCGGCGAGTCGCACTTCTCCTCCGCCTTCGCCGCCGGCGTCAAGGCTGTGCGACTCAACAACTCCAGCACGCAGGTCTACATGGGCCTGGCGGAAGGTGAGTCGATCCCCTTCCTGACCGATCTCCTGTTCACCAGCACGCGCGAGCGCTTCGATTCACCCTCGCTGTGCGACCTGCACGGTGAAAGCCGCACGTTCTCCTTCTACTACCCCAAGACGCGCCCCGGCAGCACGCGCACGACGATCGTCTCGTCGATGAACGCGCACTGGCGCGACTGGGCGGGCATGGACGAGGCAAGCTACCTCGCCAACAAGGCCCGACTGGAGGCGGACACCGTCACGGCGCTGGAGCGCCATGTGCCCGGCATCCGCGCCAAGCTGACGCACATCGAGGCCGCCACGCCGCGGACCTTCGAGTTCTACACGCAGTCCCCGCAGGGAGCTTCCTTCGGCACCAAATTCGAAGGACTCCGTTACAGCATGGAACTCTCCAAGGAGGTTCAGGGCCTGTACCACGCCGGCAGCGTGGGCATCATCATGTCGGGTTGGCTCGGTGCGGCCAACTACGGCGTCATCACCGCCAGCAAGGCCGACGGCTTCCTGCGCAGTCTGGAGAAGGTTCGTTCATGAGTTCGATTCAAGGTCAGGCCGCCGTCATCACCGGCGGCACGCGCGGCATCGGTCGCGCGCTCTCGCTCGCCTTCCTCGAGGCCGGCGCCAGCGTTCACTCCACCTACCAGGGCAACGAAGACGCGGCAATGAAGACGCGCGAGCTGGCGGGCGCGCACGCCGAGCGCCTGTACCTCTCCCGCTGCGATGTGTGCGACCCCGCCTCCGTCGAAGCTTTCTGGAAGGGGCTGGAAGAGCGCGGCGTCAACGTGCAGATCCTCGTCAGCAACGCCGGCATCCGCCGTGATCAGCTGCTGGCTTTGCAGAAGCTCGAGGATTGGGATGCCGTGCTCGACACGAACCTGCGCGGCTCCTTTCTCATGGCGAAGCACGCCGTGCCCTTCATGCTGCGTGCGCGCTACGGACGCATCGTGTTCGTGACCTCCCCGGCCGCGCGGCACGGCTTTGCCGGTCAGGCGAGCTATGGGGCCTCCAAGGCGGGCCAGATGGGACTGATGCGCGCTCTGGCGCGCGAGGTCGGTCGCAAGAAGATCACGGTCAACTGCGTCGCGCCGGGCTTCATCGAGACCGAGCTGATCGGCGACCTGCCCGAGGAGCTGAAGAAGGAGTATCTCGCGATGGTCCCCGCGGCGCGCTTCGGCAAGCCCGAGGAAGTCGCCTGGGCCGTGCGCATGCTGTGCGATCCGGCGGCAAGCTACATCCACGGCACCACGCTGGAGGTGACCGGTGGCCTCTGAATCCGTTCTTGCCGCGCTGCCCCACCGTCCGCCCTTCCTGTTCGTCGACGAGATCGTCGAGCGCGAGGCCGATCGCATCGTGACGCGCTGGCATGTGCCGCACGACCTGCCCGCCTTTCAGGGCCATTTCCCCGGCGATCCGGTGCTGCCCGGCGTGATCCTGTGCGAATTCTGCTTCCAGAGCGCGGCTATCCTGTATTCCAATCCCGATGAACGCTCCCAGCCCGGCACGAGCACTGCGCTGCTGACGCGCATCGAGGATGCGCGCTTCCGTCGTGTCGTGCTGCCGGGTGAGACAGTGACCGCGGAGCTCAAGACGCGCGAGCGGCTTTCCAACGCGCGCTATGTCGATGCCAAGGTCAGCGTCGGCAAGGATCTGTGCCTGCGCATTTCCTTCGCCGTGGCACTCGTGGAGCGCACTCAGGCGAGTCCGGCATGAACTGGCTGGGACTGGAAGGCCGGACGGTGCTGGTACTGGGCGTCGCCAATAGGAAGAGCGTCGCGTACGCGATCGCCGCTGGGCTCGAGGAAGCGGGAGCACAGGTGATCCACTCCGTGCGCACTCCGGCGCGCAAGGCGGAGCTCGCCAAGCTCCTGCCCGGCCGCGAGGTGCATGTCTGCGATGTGGAGCGCCCGGAGGAGATCGCGAACCTCGCCCGCGCGCTGGAAGGCCGCACGCTGTCCGGCTTCGTGCACTCGGTGGCCTTCGCCGATTACAGCGAAGGTCCCAAGCCGTTCCACGAGACATCCAAGGCCGACTTCCTGCGGGCCTTCGACGTGTCCTGCGCCTCGCTGCTCGCGCTGTCCAACGCGCTCAAACCGCGCTTCGACGCGGATGCCTCGGTGGTGACGATCGGCATCTCCACCACGCGCATGGCGGCCGAAAACTACGGTGCCATGGCCCCCATCAAGGCCGCGCTCGACTCCTCCGTGGCCTTCCTTGCCAAGAGCTTCAGCGCCTTCTCGCGTGTGCGCTTCAACTCTGTCAACGCCGGTCTCCTCAAGACAAGCGCCTCGGCCGGAATCCCCGGCTATCTGGAGTCCTATCTCTACGCGGAGCAGGCGACGCTGCGCCGCAAGGCGCTCGAGACCAGGGAAGTCGCCAACGCTGCGCTGTTCCTGCTCTCTCCGCGTTCGAGCGGCATCAACGCCCAGGGCATCGTCGTGGATGCAGGCATGGGCGTGAACTACTTCGATCGGGAGCTCGTGCGCCGCGCCACGCGGCCGGAGGGATCGTGAGGAAGCTGCGCGTGCTGGTGCTGTCTTCTCCGCGCGGCCTCACGGCCCGCGAAAAGGTCGAGGCGCAGCGCGCGGCGGCTCGGCGCGCGCTCGGCGAGCTGGGGCTGCAGGATCCGCTGGCCGACAGGGAAGGTGTTCCGCTGCCGACGCGCGGGCAGCACTGGTCTGTGAGCCACACCGAGGGCGCTTCAGCCGCCGTGCTGTGCGAGGATCGTGTCGGCATCGACATCGAGCACGAGCGCGAGGTTTCCCCACGGCTGCTGGAGCGTTTTCTGACCGCGGATGAGCCTGCATTGGCGCCGCTGGCCGTCTGGACTGCCAAGGAATCCGTGCTGAAGAAGACGCAGGTGGGTCTCGCAGGTCTCTCGGAGTGCCGCATCGCGGCACAGCCGGCCCCCGACACGCTCGAGATCGAGTTCCGTCGCACCACTCACCGTGTCGTGCTGGTCCGCCACGAGCTGTGGTACGGCGCACTGTCCTGCGACGCATCCGACTGGCAGGTCGAGTGGGAGTGGCGCGCATGAGTCAGTGGTTCCAGCAACCCGCCGGTCGCATGCATTTTCTCGATGCGGGCCCGCGCAACTCACCCGTGCTGCTGTGCGTGCACGGCAATCCCAGCTCCTCGTTTCTGTTCCGCTCGCTGGTCGAGGAGTTTTCCCGCGAGTTCCGCGTAGTGGCGCCCGACCATCTGGGCTGCGGCCGCTCGGAGAAGCCGCTCGATTGGAGCTACCGTCTCGTTGACCACATCGAGAACCTGGAACGACTGGTGGTCTCGCTCGATCTCTCGAACATCACGCTGGTGATGCACGATTGGGGCGGCGCGATCGGCATGGGCATGGCGCGGCGACAGCCGCAACGCATCGCGAGGCTCGTCGCAACGAACACCGCGGCCTTCCGTTCGACGCGCATGCCGCTGCGCATCCGCGCCTGCCGGGCGCCGCTGATCGGACCTTTCCTCGTGACGCAGTTCAATGCCTTCGCCGGGCTGGCGGTGCACCTCGCCGTCGAGCGCAGGCTCGATCCGGCCACCAAGGCCGCCTATCTCGCGCCCTTCGACACTCCGGCCCATCGCATCGCGGTGCGCCGCTTCGTCGAGGATATTCCGATGTCGCCGGCCCATCCCTCCTGGGAGGAGCTGTGCGCGATCGAAAACTCGCTTGCGAACTTCCGCGACCGGCCCGTCTGCCTCATCTGGGGCGAGCGCGACTGGTGCTTCACGCCGCACTTCCGCCGCGACTGGATGCGCCACTTCCCGCATGCAAGTGTGCATCCGATCGAGCATGCCGGACACTGGGTGTATGAGGACGCTCCGAAGGAGGTGCAAGGGCACCTGCGCGCCTTCCTCGCGAGCAGCGCACCGGCGACGACAGCAGCCCATGTCGCAGGCTGAGACGCTTTTCGGCTTCCTGCGCCGCACGGCAGAGCGCCATCCCGAGCTGGAGGCGGTGGTGTTTCCGGGCGGCCGCGTGCGCTACGCCGAGTTGCATGAGCGCAGCGCGGCGATGGCATCCGGCCTGTCTGCGCGCGGCATCACGGCGGGTACGCGCGTGGCCGTGTTCGTACGGCCCTCGCCCGAGCTGATTGCGATCGTGTACGCGCTGTTCGCGATCGGCGCCGTGCCCGTGCTGATCGATCCGGGCATGGGACGCGCCGCGCTGGTGCGCTGCCTGCACTCGATGCAGCCGGCAGCGCTGATCGGCGTGCCCAAGGCGCAGATCCTGCGCTGGATCGCACCGGCCGCACTGGAGCACGCCCGGCTGTTCGTGTGCGTGGGAGGCTGGTTTCCGGGCGCTATTTCACTGCAATCGCTCGAACGCGCCGGACGCGGGACGAGTTCGGGTGCCGTGCCGCGAAGCGAGGACACCGCCGCGATCCTGTTCACCTCCGGCTCCACCGGACCCGCCAAGGGCGTCGTCTACACGCACGGCAACTTCCTGGCGCAGGTCGAGGCGCTGCGCTCGCTCTACGGACTGGGACCCGGACAGCGCGATCTGTGCTGCTTCCCGCTCTTCGCGCTGTTCAACGCCGCATTCGAGCGCACGAGCGTCTTCGCACCGCTCGATCCCTCGCGGCCGGCGAGCGTCGAGCCTGAGGCGCTGCTCACCACACTGCAGCGCGAGTCGATCACCGACACCTTCGGCTCGCCCGCGATCTGGAAGCGGGTGGTGCCCCATGCGCGCCGAAACGGAACGCGTCTGCCCGCGCTGCGGCGCGCCATGATCGCCGGTGCCAGCGTGCCCCCCGCCCTGATCGAACAGTTCCATGCCTTGCTGGAAGACGATGCCGATGTGCACACGCCCTACGGGGCCACGGAAGCCCTGCCGGTCGCCAGCGCCAGTGGTCGTGAGCTTCTGGCACAGCGCGCGCGCATCGAGGGCGGTCACGGCATCTGCGTCGGCCATGCGACTCCCGGCACGCGCATCGCCATCATCCCGATCCACGATCAACCCATCACGCACTGGCAATCGGAATGGGAAGGTGCGCACGGCCGGCTCGGCGAGATCGCGGTGCAGGGACCGGTCGTGACGAGTGCCTACGCCGGGATGGAACTTGCGACACGCGCAGCCAAGATTCCGGATGCCTCCGGTGCCTGGCACCGCATGGGCGATGTCGGCTACTTCGATGCCGAGGGGCTGCTCTGGTTCACCGGACGCAAGTCCCAGCGTCTCGAGACCGCGCAGGGAACCTACCTGCCCGAGCCGCTCGAGCGCGTCATCGAGACCTTGCCCTCCATCCGCCGCAGTGCTCTCGTCGGAGCGGGCCCGCGCGGCGCGGAAGAGCCGCTGCTGATCGTCGAGGGACGCGCGGGCGACGAGCGCGCGATCCTCGCTCACGCGCAGGCAGCCGCGGCGCGCGCGCTGCCCCATCCGCTGCCAAGGGTCGAGCGCGTTCTGTTCCACCCGCATTTTCCCGTCGATGTGCGCCACAACGCCAAGATCCGGCGCGAGGAGCTCAAGCTCTGGGCGGAGGAGCGCTTGAGATGAAGGCGCTGGTGACCGGCGGCGGCGGTTTCGTGGGCGGCGCGATCGTGCGCCAACTTGTGCAGCGCGGCGACGCGGTGACGAGCGTCTCGCGCGGTCACTACCCCGCGCTCGAAGCACTCGGCGTCACGCACAGAAGCCTCGATCTGGCCGACACGGCTGGGCTGGTGCGCGCCATGGAGGGCTGCGAGGTCGTGTTTCACTGCGCCGCCAAGGCCGGCATCGCCATGGGACGCGAGCCTTTCCAGCACGCCAATGTCACCGGTACGCAGAGCGTGCTCGATGCGGCCCGACGCAGCGGCGTGAAGAAGCTGATCTTCACCAGCTCCCCCAGCGTGGCCTTCGACGGCTCCGATCATCGCCGGGCATCCAATGACCTGCCCTACGCTCCGCGCTTCCTGGCGCCTTATCCGGCCAGCAAGGCACAGGCCGAACGCCTCGTGCTCGCAGCCAACGACAGCGCGTTGGCCACCGTGGCTCTGCGGCCGCATCTGGTCTTCGGCGCCGGCGATCCGCATCTGGTGCCGCGCCTGATCGCGCGCGCGCGCGCAGGACAGCTCGCCATCGTCGGACGGGGCGACAACGAAGTCTCACTGTGCCATGTGACCAATGCGGCCTCAGCGCACCTAGCCGCCGCCGATCGGCTCGAGCCCGACGCTGCGCACGCCGGCAAGGCCTACTTCATCGCGCAGACCCGCAGCGTGCGCCTTTGGGATTGGATCGCAGAGCTGCTGCGCGAGCTCAATGCGCCGCTGCCGAGGCGCCGCATTCCCCTTCCGCTGGCCTACCTGGCTGGCATCTGGCTGGAGAACTTCACGCGCTCCGAGCTCGAGCCGCGCATGTCACGCTTCCTCGCGCTGCAGCTGGCGAGCTCTCATTCCTACGACATGGAACCTGCCCGGCGTGACTTCGGTTACGCCGAGCAGGTCTCGATGGAAGAGGCCACGCAGGATCTACTGCGCTGGGCCCGCGCAGAGCGGCTCTAGCTCGACTGGCTGCCCCAGCCCGCATCCGTGGCCGCGTTCTTGGTGCCTGTCGAGATCCACCAGTTGCCGCGATCCGAGCGCGTGTGCATCAGGTAAGCCTCGGTCGGCATGGCCATCGCCATGGCCGAGGTCAGGAAGACGCCCACGCAGCAGGCGACGAGCCCCAGCACCGCAAAGACCCCGGAAACGAGGGCAAACAGCAGCAGCGACCAACGGCGACCGTTCGCCAACTGGAAGGAGCGGCGGATCGCCTCGCCTGCGCTGACCGGCTCCAACGCGGCGATGGGAACGGCCATCAATAGCCCCAGATAGACATACAGCACCGCCATGAGCCAGATCACACCGGCTGCCAAGCCGATCAGGATCGCGGCGCCGCTCTCCATGCGACCCTCATTGACAAAGAACAGCAGCACCCCCCAGACACCCAGCAGGGGCAGCGCGACGCCGATCTGAATCAAACCGGAGATCAGCTTGGTCAGGACCATCGCTCCGAAGCGTCCGCCGGTGCTGAACACCATGCCCAGATCATCTTCGCCGGTGCGCATGGCCTTCTCGATCGCACGCGCATGCCCGAGAGCCAGCCAGGAAGAAAGCAGGAGCGAGCCGACCATTCCGAACAACAGCACGGCAGATACCAGCGGCAGGTAGTTCTGCAGCTGCTGCAGGAAGGCGTCCGGATCCGTGCCCGGCTCGTTGGGCAGAGCGAACTGCAAACCCGCGGTGGGATTGCTGAGAAAAGAGAGCAGAATGCCGCCGACGATCACCACCAGCGGCGCGGTCTTGAGCAGGCGCCAGACAGAGCCGAGGCAGCGGAAGGGATCAAAGGCATTCATGGCTCAGCCTCCTGCTTCGGTGGGCTTGGGTGAGGGTCCCAGATCCAGCGCGCGCTGTGAGCGCAGGCGACGCACGAGATCCATGAACTTCTCGAAGGACATCACTTCCTGCTCGCGGGTGTCGCGGCGACGGATCGCCACCGTGCCCTCCGCGGCCTCGCGCTCCCCGGCGATCAGCATGAAGGGGATCTTGGAGAGCTGGGCTTCCTTGATCTTCTTGTTCATGTGCGCGGGCTCGAACATCGCATCCACTCGGAAGTCCTCCGCCTTGAGTGCGGCCTCGAGCTTCTGCATGTAGGGCGTGTGTTCCTCGCGGATCGGAATCAGCGCAACCTGCACCGGCGACAGCCAGAACGGGAAGCGGCCGCCGAAGTGCTCGATCAAGCAGCCGATGAAGCGCTCCATCGAGCCGAATGGCGCGCGATGGATCATCACCGGGCGATGGCGCAGGTTGTCCGCGCCCACATAGGAGAGATCGAAGCGGATCGGGCCGTTGTAGTCGACCTGCACCGTGCCGAGCTGCCAGCTGCGGCCGAGCACGTCCTTGACGACGAAGTCGATCTTCGGACCGTAGAATGCGGCCTCGCCGGGCTCCTCGCTGAACGGAACACCCAGCGTGCGCGCCGCAGATCGGCAGGCCTCTTCCGCCTTGTCCCAGTTGGCAGGATCGCCGACGTACTTCGAGCTGTCGGGATCGCGCAGGCCCACGCGCACGCGGTACTCGTGCATGCCGAGCGTGCCGAAGACCAGCTTGACGAGGCTCAGGCAACCGAGCAGCTCCTCCGCCACCTGATCCTCGCGCACGAACAGGTGCGCATCATCCTGCGTGAAGCCGCGCACGCGGGTCATGCCGCCGATCTCGCCGGATTGCTCCCAGCGGTAGACCGTGCCGAACTCCGCGAGGCGCACGGGCATATCGCGATAGCTGTGCGGCGCGCTGGCGAAGATGCGGATGTGGTGCGGGCAGTTCATCGGCTTCAGGAGATAGCCCTCGACGAGCTTTTCGACTCCCATGACGCGCTCGGGTCCGATCACCTCGCGACCGGCGCGCGCATTGAGTTGCGAGGCGAAGGAAGCCGACACGGCATCGAGACGCGCCGTGAGTTCCGCGCAGGAGCAGCCCTCCTCGGAGAGCTTCGCCAGCGCATCCGACTCGACGATCGCGGGGAACTGCGACTCCTTGTAGTACGGGAAGTGGCCGCTGGTCTTGTACAGATCAAGCTTGCCGATGTGCGGAGTGAAGACCTGGTGATAGCCCTGCTTCTTGAGCTCGGCCGAAATGAAGGTCTGCAGTTCCTGACGGATCACCGAGCCATGCTGCGTCCAAAGGATCAGCCCCTGCCCCACCATCTCGTCGATGTGAAACAGGCGCAGCTGCTTGCCGAGCACGCGGTGATCGCGCTCCTTGATCTCCTCAAGCCAGCGCAGATGCTTCTCGAGATCCTCCAGCTTCCAGAAGGCCGTGCCGTAGACGCGCTGCATCTGCGGGCGCTTCTCATCTCCGCGCCAGTACGCGCCGGCGACGTTCAGCAACTTGAAGTGGAAATCGCGGCCGAAATGGTCGATGTGCGGTCCCTCGCACAGATCTTCCCAGTCCGCATGCTGGTAGAAGGTGATGCGCTCGTTCTCCGGAATCAGATCGACGGCTTCGACCTTGTAGCCTTGCCCTTTGGCCGCGAGGCGCTGCTTGGCGGCCTCGCGCGAGAGCTCGATGCACTGCAGCTTGGGCGCCGTCTTGGCGATGCGGCGCATCTCCTTTTCGATCGCGCGCAGGTTTTCTTCCGTCAGCGGCTCCTTGAGATCGAAGTCGTAGTAGAAGCCGTGCTCGATCGAAGGGCCGAAGCCGAACTGCACGACTGGGAACAGGCGCGCGACAGCCGAAGCCATCAGGTGCGAGACGGAGTGACGAAGAGTGGAGAGCGGAAAGAGCTCCCCGACCTGGGAAGCATCCTTGACCTGGGACATGCCGGATTCTCGCGGGATGAGGACTGCCTGTACGCACCCACCTGGCGCCGTGCAGAGCCGATGCGGATCCCGTGCACCGTTTCGGCGCGGCTAGACTACGCGCCCGCGAGGTCGGAACGCCAGACCTTGACCTCGCGCTCCAGCTGGATGCCGGTCTTGTCGGCAACCAGCCGCTCGGTCTCACCGATCAGCCGCAGCACATCCGCCGCGCTGGCCGTGCCGGTGTTCACCACGAAGTTGCCGTGCTTCTCGCTGACGATCGCGCCGCCAACGCTGCGGCCCTTGCCGCCGGCCTGCTCCACCAGCTGCCCGGCCGAACGCCCGCCCGAGAGGTTCTTGTCCGGGTTCTTCCACACGCAACCGGCCGACCACAGCGTCACGGGCTGCACCGCGTTCTTCTTCTGCAGGTACTCGCGCACACCCTCCTCGACGGTGCGCGGATCGCTCAGCTCAAAGCGCAGCAGCGCGCTCGCGACCACCTTGCGGCCCAGCCGCGCGTTGCGATAGCCCGGCTGGCACTGCTCGCGCGTCAACTCGACCAGCTGCGCGTTTTCATCGATCACCAGCAGGCGCTCGACGACATCCCACATGTCACCCCAGCTGCCGCCGGCGTTCATGGCGACGCCGCCGCCGACATTGCCGGGCACGCCGGCCAGTCCCTGCAATCCGCTCCAGCCCAGCTTGGCGGCGCTGCGCACCAGCTTGGGCAGCGAAATGCCCGACCAGGCGACGAAGCGCAAGCCCTCCTCACGCGCCATGGCGACATGACGCGGGCTGGGATCCTCCAGCATGCGCATCGACTCACCCAGCGCGCGATCCGGCTCAGGGCGGAACAGACGCTGCATCCGGTCGGTCGTGATCACGACACCCGGCAGCACGCCGTCCTCGATGATCAGGTTTGCTCCTCCGCCGAGAATCCGCGGCTCGATCCCCTCCGCCCGCGCGGCCTCGATGGCCTCGCGCAGTTGTTCGGGATCCGCGGGCTCGAGCAGCCATTGCGCTGCTCCGCCCACACGCATCGTCGTTCTAGCGGCGAGCGGCGCGTTCTGGACTGCCGCGCAGGGCCAGCTCTTCAATGAGGTCATCTTTCGCAAGGTCGATGTCACCGGCACCGAGGATGAGCGCCGCCCCGCCGGAGGGCAAGCGTTCGGCGAGCCGCTTCATGCTCGGCTTGGGAGGACCGCCCGCTTCGGCGTCCACGCCCGCGCGCTTGAGGCGCATGACGAGATCGCCGGCATCGGCGGCCGTATGGTCGATATGCGCGCGGGCGCCGTAGACATCCGCGATCACGACCCGATCAGCGCCGCGCAGGCTCTCCACGAAATCCTCGAGGAAGCGCGCCGTGCGGCTGTATTGGTGCGGCTGGAAGAGCACGTGCAGAGGCTTGCCCGGCAGAGCGCGGCGCGCCGCCTCCAGCGTGGCGCGCACTTCCGTCGGGTGGTGCGCGTAGTCGTGAATCAGCTCCACGCCGCCGTGCGTGCCCCAGGGCTCGAAGCGCCGCTCGGCGCCCTTGTAGCGGGTGATCCAGCGCGCGGCATGGATCACGGCGAGCCCCGGCTCGACGCGCCAGACGCGCGCCACGAGACCGACGACCAGCGCGATGGCGCAGGCCGCATTCTCCACGTTGAAGGCGCCCGGCACCGCGAGCTGAATGTCGGGGCTGGCCCAACCGGGTCCGCGCAGGCGGAAGCGGAAATGGCCGTGTTGTTCGCCGATCAGATCGACATCGAAGTCCTTGCCCAGGCGCCAGACCTGCGCATGCGATGCATTGGTGATGCGCTCGGGCACGTCACGTCCCACGACGAGCAGACCGTCGGGGTGGATGCGGTCGACAAAGCGGGCAAAGGCCTCCTCCAGCGCTTCCATCGTGCCGTAGTAGTCAAGGTGATCGGCCTCGACGTTCGTGAGGATCGCGCCCTCAGGCCACAGCTGCAGGAACGAGCGGTCGTACTCGCAGGCTTCCGCCGCGAACCAGCCGCCCGGCTTGGGAATCACCGCGTTGGAACCGACCGTGCGACAGACACCGCCCACCAGCGCGCCTGCATCGGGAGCACCGCGTCCCAGCGCCTCGCAGACACCGCGCAGCGCGTAGTACACCATCCACGACGAAGTCGTCTTGCCGTGCGTGCCCGCGATCGCGAGCGTGCGGCGCCGCGGCGTGATGCGCCCGAGCAGCTCGCTGTACTTGAGCACCGGAATGCCGCGGCGCACCGCTTCGCGCACCTGCAGATCCTCCAGCGAGATGGCGGCCGAACGCACCACCATTTCCGCATCCTGCGGGAGCAGTTCCGCGCGACTGTCACCGAGCTGCACATCGACACCCAGACTGCGCAGCGCGCGCACGAAGCGCGAATCCGACCGGTCCTGTCCCGACACGGAGTGTCCGTGCGCATGCAGGATCTGAGCCGCGCCTGAGAGACCAGCACCACCTATGCCGAGCATGTGCACGCGATTGGCCACGTTCGGAATCAGCCCTTCGTTCGCATTCATCGTCATTCCCCCCTGGTTTGCCATCTCAGCCATGAGTTGCGCCGGTTTTCACCAGCTTTTCCACATTGCGTGGATAGAACAGCGCACGCTCAGCGCGCCCTCCGTTGGTTCGCCAGCTCGAGCAGCGTGTCGAGCAAACGTCCCGCGCCGTCGAGCGGCAGAGCCGCTTCGAGCGCCGCGCTCATGCGCGCGCGCGGAGCAGAGCCGTCGCGCGAGCACAGACGCGCGAGTTCGGCCGCAAACTGCGAGCTCAGCTCGCGCTCCTCGACGATGCGCACACCGTCCTTGAGCTGCCGGGCGTTCTTTTCCTGGTGTTTGTCCGCATGATGCGGATACGGCACTACCACCGCCGGCCGCCGCAGCGCGGCGATCTCCGCCAGCGTCGACGCACCGCCGCGCGTCAGCACCAGCGTGGCCGCCGAAAGCGCACGCGCCATGTCGTGGATGTACTCCTGCGCCGCATAGCCCCTGAACGGCGCCAGCGCCTCCTGCGTGCGACCCGGTCCGGTCTGATGCAGAACCTGCACGCCTTGGCGGACGAGTTCAGGAGCGCAATGGTGAACGAAACGGTTGAGACCCAGCGCACCCTGGCTTCCGCCGAGCACCAGCAGCAGCGGCAGCGCCGGATCGAATCCCAGTTCCTCGCGCGCACGCGCGCTGCAGCTCTCGTCGACCATGCCGCGCGAGAACTCGCGCGCCAGCGGCGGTCCGATCCTGCGATGGCGCGTGCGACCGGTCTTGACGCCCGCCGCAGGCAGCGTGGCCTCCCACGCATGCGCCACGCAATCCGCCATGCCGCCCAGCCAGCGCGTCGCCGCGCCGCGTTCGGCGTTGATCTCCAGCAGCACGATCGGAATGCGCAGCATGCGCGCGGCCAGCACCGCCGGCAGCGAAGTGAAACCGCCCAGCGCGAGCAGCACATCCGGCTTGTGCGCGCGCAGCGCAGCATGTGCGCTCGCCACCGAAGCCGGCGTGCGCAGCATCAGGCGTGCGCGGCTGGGGGCTCCCCCGCCGCGCGGCTCGACCTCGAGCACGACACGTTCATGACGAATGAGCGGGAAACGACGCTCCATGCCCTGGAGCACCCGATCCTCGACTTCCCGGCCGCTGGTGAACCAAACCAGATCCGCCAGACCTCCTCGCCGCTGAGCTTCCTCCAGCAGGTGCAGGCCCGGGACCAGATGGCCTCCGGTACCACCACCCGCCAAAGCAAGGCGCAGCGTGCGGCTCTCGAGTTCCGGCATGATCTCCGTCCGGTTCGCGGACAGAAGCGTCGTTCCACTCATCGCTTCGTCGTCTCTGCTTCAGGTTGCGTGACTTCCATCGGTTCGGTCTGGGATTCGAGCGCAGCGCTCTCCAGACCGGGCTCCAGCTGCGGATACGGGCCGCCGAGATCCTCGAGGACCACCAATCCGCAGCGCGGAGCTTCGAGCAGCACCAGCATGGCGCAGCCCAGGAGCAGCATCAGCTTGAGTCCGGAGCTCATTGCACGCGGCGCTTGGGCTCCACGTTGGCGGCGACGGCGGGCGAACCGCCGGGCAGCTGGATGGTCTGGCCGACCTTGAGCTTGGCGGGATCGAGACCGGGGTTCATCGACTGGATGTCCTTGGCGCGCGAAGCAGAGCCCAGCTCGCGGCGAGCGATCGCCGAGAGCGTGTCGCCCTTCTGCACCTTGTAGCTGCGGCCGCCCTTGCTGCTCGCCTTCGGCGCGGAAGCGGCGACCGGCTTGGCAGTCGACGGGCCGGCGGGCTTGGCGGCCGCGGCAACCGGCTGAGCCGGCGTCTGCGCGACAACCGGAGCGGCACCCGCAGGCAGGATCAGTTCCTGACCGACCTTGAGGTTCTTGGGGTTGAGGCCCGGGTTGAGCGCGAGGATTTCGTTGACGCGCGACTCGGAGCCGAGTTGACGCTTGGCGATGCGCGCGGGGCTGTCGCCGCTCTTGACGATGTACTTGGTGCCGGCCGTCTTGCTGCTGAGATCCGGCTGGGCAACGGGATGAACTGCAACCGGCGCAGCTGCCTCACCGCCCGTCGGGGTCGTCACCATCGTGCTCGTCGGGGTGGTGACTTGCGTTTCCGTTCCGACCAGCGCCTCGCCGCCGACCGTCGGCAGCGTTTCGGGTGCCGTGCCGTCACCGCTCACGGGCAGCGGCGCAACCTGCGTCAGTTCGCCGTTGCTGGGCGGCGGCGTCATGTTCTTGTCTTCGACGACCGCAGTCTTCGAGCCGGTCAGGCGCGACCAGAAGCCGGGCGACTTGTTATCGCCCCAGAAGGAGACCGCCACGATCGTGACGAGCAGGAAGACCAGGGCGATGACGCCGTATCGTTCAATTTGTTGCATGGTGAGGAAGTCCGGAGAGCAGTAGAGACGAGTTGTCGAGTTGGATTTCAGGTCGCCGGTTCCGCGCGCGGAGGGACCGGGACGGGTTCAAAAGGAGTTTCCTTGCGATCGACGGGCCGGGCGGCGCCCAGCGCGAGACCGATCGCAAAAGAGCTGACAAGCAGGGCGGTTCCGCCGTGCGAGAGGAAGGGCAGCGGCATGCCCTTGGGCGGCGCGAGGTGCGTCACGACCTGGACGTGCACCATCGACTGCAGCGAGAAGGATAGCAGCAGGCCGAAGGCTGCCAGCGCGCAGTAGCGGTCGCGGATGGAGAGCAGGAAGCGCAGGCCATACCACGCAAAGGCGGCCAGCAGCGCGATCACCAGCCAGACGCCGAACAGGCCGAGCTCCTCGCCCGTCAGCGCCAGCACGTAGTCGGTCTCCAGGTAGGGCACGCGCGCGTTGCGCCACATGCCCTGGCCCAGCCCCACGCCGAAGAAGTCTCCGCTCGACATCGCGACCTCGGACTGTTCGACCTGGTGATTGCTGGCCGATCCGAGGAACATCGCGATGCGGCTGCGGATGTAAGAGACGAAGGTGATCAGCAGCAGCGCCGCGCTGCCGCCGATGCCGATCAGCGGTCCCGCCACGTGCATCGACTGCACGCCGCCGACCCACATCGTGCTGAGGAAGCACAGGAGGAACAGCAGGCTGCCGCCCAGATCGGTTTCGCCAAGGATCAGTGCGAAGAACACGACTCCGACACCCAGCATCGGCAGCACGCCTTTCTTGACATCGAGCACATCCGGGCCAAGACGCATGCAGCGGTCCGCGACCCAAAGCACGCACACGATGCGCGCCAGTTCCGAGGGCTGGAACGAGAACAGGCCGAACACCGATACCCAGCGGTTGGCTCCGTTGCGCGGGTCGCCGAAGTACGGCACGTACACCAGCACCAGCGAGATGAAGCAGAAGATCATCAGCCCTGGGATCATCCGGCGCAGACCTTCAGGCCCGATGCGGAAGCCCAGCAGCAGCACGACCAGCGCACCGATGCGGAAGAAGACCTGATCGCCGAAGATCTTCCAGAAGTCCTCGATCGGCGCCGTGGTTGCGGCATGGTTGACCTGCAGCAGCAGGCCCAGACCCAGCAGCGAGAGCACCACCAGGAAGATGCCCAGCGCCGGCTTGGCCGGATCGGGCACTTCGGCGCGGCGCGCGAAGTCATCGAGCCAATCGCCGATGTTGGTCTGCTTCTCGCGCGGGAGCGCTTCGCCTTGAGCTGACTTTCTCCAGAAGCGTGCCATGTTCGCTCAGCGCACCTTCAACAGGGCCAGGGAAGCGAGCGCGCAGATGCCTGCCACGATCCAGGCGCGCACGACGATGGTGACCTCATGCCAGGGCACCGCGGCGGGCGCGAAGATGCCGCCCTTGAGCTGCAGGCCGTGGTGGATCGGCGCGCAGGTGAACAGGCGCTTGCCCCCGCTCGCGCGGAAGTAGCGCGTCTGCAGCCAGCTGGAACCCAGCTCGGCGAAGAACACGAAGCCGATCAGCGGCAACACGAGCTCCTGTTTGGAGACGACCGCCATCCACGCGAGCAGTCCGCCCAGCGGCAGCGAGCCGGAGTCGCCCATGAAGACCTTGGCCGGGAAGGCGTTGTACCAGAGGAAGCCCATGCACGCTCCACACAGTGCGCCGCCCATCACCGCCATCTCGCTGGCGGCGGCGATGTGCGGCAGACGCAGATAGCCCGTCCAGTCCGGACGGCCGGTGACGTAGCAGAACACCGAGAGCGCCGCGCCGGAGATCAGCATGCAGCCCGCGGCCAGTCCATCGAGGCCGTCGGTGATGTTGCAGGCGTTGGAGGTGCCCACGACGACGAGCCACTGGAAGAACAGGAAGAACAGCACGCCGAGCACGCCCATCGAGGCCAACCCGAAGGCGACATCCTTGAAGAAGGGCGGATACAGCGTCAGCAGCGTGTCGCGACCGGTCGTCAGCGCGTAGTAGCACAGCGCCGCAATCACGCCTCCGGCGACGATCGAGAGGCCCAGCATCTTGGCCTTGGGGGTCAGGCCCTTGCAGTTGGGAATGGTCAGCTTCTTGTAGTCATCCACGAAGCCCACTGCGGCGAAACCGACCGTGAGGAAGATGCCCAGCACCAGGTGCAGGTTGTCCAGCCGCCCCCACAGCAGCGCGGAACCCACCAGCGAAGCGATCAGGAAGCTGCCGCCCATCGTGGGCGTGTTCTTCTTGCCCATCTTCACCGTCAGGTCCGCCAGCTCCTTGGAGTCGACCTTGGTGGTGTCCTCGCCGACCTTGTGACGGCGCAGCCACTCGATCACGGGTTTGCCGAAAAGCAGCGCCAGCACGAAAGCCGTCAGCGCCGCAGCCACGGCGCGGAACGTGATGTAGCCGAACAGCGAAACGCCGAACAGCTCTTCCAGCAGGCCGGGAATCAAGCGCGTACCTCCCGACGCTGCTTGTGGGCCTGCACAAGCTGCGTCACAAGACGGTCGAGCCCGGTGCGGCGGCTGCCCTTGACCAGCACCACATCGCCTTCGCCGAAGATGCCCGCGGCGCGCGCGATGGCTTCCTCGGTCGAGGCCACGTGGAACAGACGATCGGCCGGGAAGCCCGCTTCCAGCGCGCCGGCGGCGGTCGCGGCCGTGAGCTCCCCCACCAGCAGCAGCACGTCGATGCCGCCCTCGGCCGCGTACTCGCCGACGCTCTTGTGCAGTTCGGGTGAGAGCTCACCGAGCTCCAGCATGTCACCGAGCACCAGCACACGGCGGCGGAAGCCGTGCATGCCGCGCAGCACGCGCACGCTCGCACGCGCCGACTCGGGATTGGCGTTGTAGCTGTCGTCGATCAGCGTGAAGCCGCCCAGCTCATGCTGCTCCATGCGGCGCTGCGCCGGCTTGAGGCGCGAGACCGCCGGCAGCACTTCCGGCCAAGGCAGTCCGATCGCCTGGCAAGCCGCCAGTGCCGCCAACAGATTGTGGACGTTGTGCAGACCCAGCAGCGGCGAGCTGATCTCGTAGCCTTCCAGCGTCAGGTGCGTCTGGCCGTTCTCGAAGCGGATGTCGCGCGCATTGAGATCACCGGCGCCCTCCAGGCTGTACGTCACGACGCGGGCATCGGTCTCGCGTGCCATGGCCGCCGTCCAGCGGTTGTCGGCGTTGAGCACCGCGACGCCCTCGCGCGGCAGCGCGCGCACCAGGTCCGCCTTCTCATGCGCGACGCCTTCGATCGAACCCAGCCCTGCCAGATGCGAGAAGCCGACGGTGGTGACCACGCCCACCGTGGGACGCGCGATTGCAGCCAGCGCCGCGATCTCACCCTTGCCGTTGGTGCCCATCTCGACCACCAGCGCCTCGGTTCCCGCATCCGCGAGGAACAGCGTCAGCGGCACGCCGATGTCGTTGTTGAACGAAGCCGGCGAGCCCGCGACCGACAGGCGCGAGCCGAGCAGGTCCATCAGGATCGTCTTGGTGGTCGTCTTGCCACAGGAACCCGTGATGCCGATCACCGGGCAGGCCAGCTGGCTGCGGTAGTGGCGTGCGAAGTCCTGCAGTGCGCGGCGCGGATCGGAGTGGTCGAGCACGACCGCGCTCGCGGGCACCTTGCCGGCGAGACGCTTGGCATCCTGCAGCAGCACGCCGCTGGCGCCGCGCTCGAGCGCATCAAGCGCGAAGCGCGCGCCGTCGAAGTTGGGACCGCACAGGGCAAAGAAGAACTCGCCGCGCTGGATCGTGCGCGTGTCCGTCGAGACACCGCGCAGGCGCGCTTCGCCGGAGCCTGAAAGCAGGCTGGCTCCGCTGGCGCGGACGAGATCGTCAATGCGTGTTTCCTTCATGCCAGCAACTCCGCGGCGACCTTGCGATCGTCGAAGTCCAAGACTCTTGTTCCGATGGTCTGCGTGCTCTCGTGGCCCTTGCCGGCGATCAGCACAATGTCGCCTGTGCGCGCACACTCAAGCGCCTGTCGGATCGCGTCACGGCGGTCGGGCGCCACGATCCGCTCGGCACGCGCCGGCTCCATGCCCACAAGCACCTCGGCGATGATCCGCTCGGGATCCTCGCTGCGAGGGTTGTCGCTGGTCACCACCGCGATGTCGGCGAGATCGTTGACCACCCGGCCCATCGGCGCCCGCTTCCCGCGGTCACGGTCGCCTCCGCAGCCAAAAACAACGATCAGACGGCCCCCGCTTGCGGCGTGGTCCGTGCCCCTCGTCCCCGGCTCTGACGCGCGGTCAGAAACGCAGGAACGCGTGCTCTTTTGCGGGTTGGAAAAGCGCGTGTCAAGGGTCTGCGAAGCAGCCTCGCCGAGGCTCGCCCGCAGCGCACGGCAGACATTCTCCAACGCGTCTTCGGTATGCGCATAATCCACGAACACGCGACGGCCTCCGCGCGGATCGAACACGCGCTCCAGCCGGCCGGGTGCCGGGTAGACGGTCGCGAGTCCGGCCACGATCGCGGCCGGACTCGCTCCCGACAGCAGCGCGCAGGCACTGGCGCACAGCGCATTCTCGATGTTGAACCGTCCGGTCAACGGAAGACGCACCTCGCACCTCGAGATCCCCATCCCATTGAGGACAAGGCGCGTTCCGTTGTCGTCGGTCATCAAAGAAGAAGCGCTGAGATCGCCCTGCGACCGGTCGCTGTTCGTTGTCACGCTGTAGCGCACGACCTGCGCACCGCGTTGTTGTGCGATTTCCGCCAACCGCTCGCTGGCGGGGTCGGCGGCGTTGAGGATGGCGAAGCCTCCGCGCTCCAGACCCTCGAACAGGCGCGCCTTGGCACGGAAGTACCGCTCCATGTCGCCGTGGTAGTCGAGGTGATCGCGGGTGAGGTTGGTGAACTGGGCGGCCTGCACCGTGAGGCCAGCCAGCCGCTCCTGATCGAGCGCGTGCGAGCTCGCTTCCATGGCGATCGCCTGCCCGCCGAGCTCCACGTGGCGGGCGAGGATGCGGGCCAGATCGGTGGCATCCGGCGTAGTGTGCGTGGCGGCTTCCAGCCGGCCGTCCGCCAGGCGGTTGCCGGCCGTGCCGAGCACGCCTGAGCGCTTGCCGCCGGCCGCGAGCAGCTGGGCCGTGAGGTGGGCGGTGGTGGTCTTGCCGTTGGTGCCCGTGACGGCCGCGACGAACAGCGCGCGGGCGGGCTCACCGAGCACCCGATGGGCGGCGCAGCCAGTCACGCGCCGGGCCTCGGGGTGCACCCACACGGGCGTTCCCGCAAAACGCATCGCGAGCGCCGGATCGCTGGTCAGCACCGCGCCGGCCCCCTTGGCGAGGGCATCGGCGACGTAGCGCGCTCCGTCATCCCTGGAGCCGCCAAGAGCGGAGAAAAGATCACCGGGGCCCACCCGGCGACTGTCCAGATGGACACCGGTGATCTTCGGTCCATCGTCCCGCACGGACGAGAGGGACCCCCCCAAAACCCGAGCCAGCTCAGTGAGGCGCACGCTGGGCCTCCTTCCAAGGCTGGTCGGTTTGCTTCGCCGCCGCTTCGATGAAGCGGTTCTTCGGCTGTTGTTCCTGCTTGGACTTGGGTCCGAGCTTCTCGTCGACGAGCGGAGCGAATCCGTCCACATCGCGAGCGTGCACTCGCACACCGCCGCGGGTGATGCCCAGCGCCTCCTTGAGGATGCTCATGGCGCCGGGACCGGCGGTCTCCGAGCCGTAGTGGCGCGCTCCGCGGGGTTCTTCGACCACCACGAACACCAGCACCTCGCGCTCGGTTCCCGGCAGACGACCGAACACGGCGATCGAGCAGGTGTAGCAGTTGCCGCGGTGCGGCCTGCGCTGCAGCAGTTCCTTGCGCGAGATGCGCGGCGTGCCCGGCTGGTGGTGCTGGTTGTACTCCAGCTCCGCGTGCAGGCAGACCTCGTTGCCGACCTTCTGGGCGGTGCCGGTCTTGGTGCCCATCAGGATCTCTTCGGTGTAGAGGTTCCGGCCCGTGCCGTAGCGCGCGCCCGCGTTCATCATCGAGCGCACCGACTGCGCGGTCGCCTCCGACCAGATGCGCGTGCCTTCCTCCGGCTCGGGCAGCTGCTCCACGCGGCCGTTCTGCTCGACCGCGTCGATCAGGCGCAGCGGACGCCACTGGCCCCCGCGCACAAGCGCGGCGAGACCCGCCGCGTGCTGCCACATCGTCACACCCAGCTCGTGTCCGATCGAGGTCGACGCGTGCTTGTAGATCTTGTCCCAGGGCCAGGACGGCACGCTGCCCTTGCGCTCAGGCCCCAGCCCCGCGTGCGGGTAGTCGCCGTAGCCCATCAGCTTGAGACGCTTGTAGTGCTCGAAGGGCTCGGTGCGCAGACCGATCTGCACCATGGCGGCGTTGGAGGAGTAGGCCAGCGCCTGCTCGGGCGTCAGGAGTCCGTGCTTGGCGCCTTCGGCCTCGCCGATCTTGCGCTTGCCTTCCAGCACGGCGCTGAGATTGTGCGTGTCGATCCTGTCGTGATCCGGATCGATGGCCCCGGTGTCGACCGCGGTCGCCATGACCATCGTCTTCATGGTCGAGCCTGGCGTGAAGACATGCAGCGCGGGCATGAAGCCCCACACGCCGTACTCCGAGACCGATTCCACCGCCAGCACGCGACCGCTCTCGACCTCCAGCGCCATGCCCATCACCAGTGCGGGCTTGTGTTCATGGCTGATGTCCTGCAGCACGGCGCGCAGGTGCCGCTGCAGCGACAGATCCAGCGTCGTGATCACGCGCGGCGTGGGGCTGGCGACATCGAGATCCTGGAAGTGACGGCGCGGGCTGCGGCGCGGCACATAGCTCGCGAGGAAGTAATAGCGCTCCGGATCGGTCTCGACCCAGTCGTACTGCGGCTGCGCCAGCAGATCGTAGGCTGCGAGCTCCAGCCCGCTGATCGGGCTGGGGTAGTTGAGACGCAGCAGTGTGCGAGCCTCCAGCTCGGCCTCCTCCTCCTCGCGCAGCGGCCGGTCCGTCGGCAGCAGCAGCTCCTGCCGGGCGCGCGCACGCGCATTCTCGGCATCGAGCATGCCCCAGGCTCCCAGCACGGCCATGGGTAGTTCCTCATCACCGCCGGCGCGGCCGGGGTAGCTGCGCTTGTTGATCGGCACGAGCTTGATCTGGTACGAGCGCACGCGCTGCGCCTTGAAGAACTCGTACAGGCGCATGGAGACCTCGGGCTGGACCTCCTTCTTCAGCACCTTGTACTGCAGCGGGAACAGCGCGCCCCACACCAGCTGGCGCATGTCCTTGAGCTCATCCGCATCGCCGTCGAGGGCGCGCTTCTGGTCCGTGCCGACCAGACAGGTGATAAGGTCATCGCCGATGCGGCGCGTCCAAGCCACCGTGCTGGCGGCCTTGTGCTGCTCGCGCACTTGGGGAGAGAGCACCAGCAGCGGGTTCCACCACAACTGCCAGCCGCCGGAGCGCGTCGCGCGCACTTCCATGCCGGCCACGGGGTTCGCCGGCTGCTTTTCGTCGTGGCTACCGTGCGCGATCCAGGCCGCAATCGCGCGCGCCTGCGCCTCATCGAGCCGGAAGGGCGCCTTGTCCACCGCAATCCAGCCGCCCTGCGAGCCCTCGGGGAACAGCTCCGCGATCGCGCGCTCGCGCGTCCAGCCGAGGATCTCCGCGAGCTGCGGGATGAACGTGTTGGGCGTGTGGGCCTGCCACAGCGCGCAGGGATAGGCGACCAGCTCCTGGCGCTCCATCGACAGCGCCAGCGGCACGCCGTTGCGATCGACCAGATCGAAGGTCACCTCGGAGGAGCGCTGCTCGGTCAGCGAGCGCGGCTGCACACCCTCATCCTCCGCGCTGATCACCAGCGCCTTGAGCGCGACGATCGCCAGCACCGAGAGGATCAACAGGAAGGCCGCCGACAGGCGCAGGCCCGAAGCGGACTCGAAGCTCGACTTGATCGGAGCGGGACCGTTCACAGGCTCGCCTCCCGGGCGTCGATGTCCTTCTGCGAGGGCGTCTTCTCCTTGGCGCGCTCCAGGATCTGTTCGTCATAGGGCAGCACGCCCCAATCCGCCGAGAGCAGTCGCACCTCGCGCTCGCGCGTGACGCCTTCGAGCATCCGGCAGCGCTCCATCACCTCGTTGAGCTGAGTGCCCCGGTCGCGGTTCTCGGCCTGCTGCAGGCTCGTGAAGAGCCCCAAGGCCAGACAACCGGCTGCCAGTGCGAAGGACAGCACCGTGCGGGTCACGCCGCACCCCCTTCCCGCACCTGCTGCCCCGGCGCCTGCTCGAGGCGGCGCGCGAGGCGCAGCTGGGCCGAGCGCGCGCGCGGATTGGTGCGGCACTCCTCGCGAGAGGGCTCGATGGCGCCCTTGCCGATGCGCTCGAGCTCGCCCGCGCGCTCGCCCTCGGCAAAACGCTGCTTGACGAAGACGTCCTCGCCCGAGTGGAAGCTGATCACCGCCAGCAAACCGCCGGGCGCCAGCACCTCGCAGGCCGACTCCAGCGCCAGGCGCAGCTCCTCGCCCTCCTCGTTGACCGCGCGGCGCAGCGCCTGGAAGCACAGCGTCGCGGGGTGGATCTTGCCGCCCCGCGGACCGCGACCGGCAACCCGCGCGATCAGATCCGCCAGCGGCAGCGTGCGCGTGAAGGGCGCATTGCGGCGCGCCTCGACGATGGCCTTGGCGATCCCGCGCGAGCGCGTCTCGCCGCCCTCGTAGTAGAACAGGTCCGCCAGCTCGCTCTCGCTCCAGCCATTGACGATCTGCGCAGCCGTCGCGGTGCGCGTCGGATCCATGCGCATGTCGAGCGGACCGTCGGCCTGGAACGAGAAGCCGCGCTCAGGCTGATCCAGCTGCATCGAGCTGACGCCCAGATCCAGGAGCACCGCCATCACGGGCGCGACACCTTCCACGCGCACGGCCTGCGCAAGTCCCGAAGCACGCGCATGCCGCAGGCGCACGCGCGCACCGAAGCTCGCGAGGCGCGCACCCGCGAGCTTGAGCGCCGCGGGATCCTGATCGAGTCCCAGCACGGAAAGCTGCGGGAACGACGTCAGTACGCGCTCGCTGTGGCCTCCCAGCCCCAGCGTCGCGTCGACGCACCAGCCCGTTGCGGGCTGGGGCAATTCGGTCGCGAGAGCGTGCAGAATCTCCTCGGCCAGCACCGATTGGTGCATGGTGCGCGGATCCTCGGCGCTCGAGCCCGAATCTGCTCGTTGTTCCACGGTCAACATTTCCCCACCGAATGTGTCTATTCGCCGCTCGTGGGAGGCTCCCCGCTGAGCACCTCATCGAGGTGCTGGAGGAGCTCACCATTGCGTGCTTCGTAGGATTCCCAGGCTTCTTTGGACCAGATCTCCGCTCGGTCCTTCACACCGACAAGGACCACCTCCCTGTCGATGCCTGCGTGTCGCTTGAGCTTGTCCGGCATCAGCACGCGTCCGGTCGAATCAAGCTCCACCTGCACGGTGTTCGCGTAGAACAGGCGCTGTGCGGCGCGCTGCGCTGCGTTGGCGAAGGTGCGGGCTTCGAACTCGCGCTGCACGCGGTCGAATCCGTCCTGCGAGAACAGGTACAGGCAGTGGTCCTGGCCGGCGCTGAGGTAAGCGACAAGGCTCCCCTGCTCCGTGCGGGACAGTTGCTCCTGAATCCTCTTGGGAATCACGAGGCGGTTCTTGCTGTCGAGGGAGTGCTGGTACTCACCGAAGAGCACGCTTCACCCCCACTCGCGACGCGCGCGAGGACTGCAAGTCCCACAAAGTCCCACCAAGCTCCACAACCTGATTCGACACTCCCACAAAAGGCCTCGCAAGGGCCTCCAAACGCGAAAAACAGCCCACCGAGGGGCTTGTGGAGAAGGCGTGGAGGCCACCCCGCAGGGAATTGCGGGGTCTGGAGCTTCAACCACTACAGGTTGTGGCCTGGCCTACGCACTGGGACGACCCTTCCCACTATCGGGAAAGCGCCAAAAAAAGCGCGCAAAAAGCTCGCTCAGCAACGCTCAAGCACTTGCCGAAGCCCCGGTCGTTTGACCTGAGGGCTCGAGCGGCTCGGAGTCCGCGGACGCGCTCGCATCCGAATCCCCCGCTCCCGACTCCAAGAAGCCCGCGTCCGCTCCCTCGAAAACCTGCAGCAGTTCTCCCTGCAGGCTCGCCAGCCGCTCGGGGCTGAAGTCGAACACGAACACCTTCCACAGCTCCTGCCGGCGCGGTTGGCGCACGATCAGCGCTTCCCCGTCCTCACCGCGCGAGACGCGCTCGAGCTTGAGACGCCGCTTGCGCATCAGGATCAGGCACAGGACGAAGCGCAGCTGGCGGATGCGCTCCTCGGTCCGGCCCTCGAGGCGCAGGAAAAGCTGCTCGAGCGTCGGCAGGTCGAATTCCAGCCCGCGCTTCTTCGTCGAGCTCATGCGCGTGAACCAGAAGAACAGGTCCTCGCGGCCGGGCGAGGGCTGGAAGCAGGCCGTGCAGCTGTCCGAGCGGGAGAGCTCCTCACCGCGGATCGAGAGCAGGGAGACATGCCGCTCGCCCTCGTGGAATTCCCGCTCGCAAGTGGCGCAACGAGGGGCTCGGCGCGTGATCTTCCATTCAGCCATCGCCCGCCTACTTTGCGCCAAGGCCCGCGCGGGGTCAACGCCGCGAGCCGATTCTGTCCCACCACTCCTGCCACTCCGGGAGGGTGCGATCGCGCTGCTCGCCCGAGAGCACCTCGAGGCTCTTGCGCCCGGCCTTGACGGCCGCTGCCGCGCCCTTGCGCTCCAGCCGGGTCAGGCCGTCGATCAGCCAGGGAATCGCGCGCGGCTCGCCGAGCACGCCGAAGCCCTCGGCGGCCTTCTGGGCCACGGCGAGGTCGGGGTCGGCGAGGCCCTGGCGCAGGATCCCGGCCACGAAGCCCTTGTTCTGCTGCTGCGCGCCGATGCTCGCGAGGCTGGACTGGGCCTCCCCGCGCACCAGCCAGTCCGGGTCGTGCCGCGCGAGCGCGCCGAGTCGCTCCCACTCGGCCGTCGGGATCGGCGTCTCTCCCGCGGGCAGCTTGCCCCACAGCTCCACCATGCGGCGACGCACGCTTGCGGAGGGATCGGAGCAGCGCTCCGCCACCGGTGCGCGGGCGCCCGGGCCGATTGCGATCAGGAGATCGGCGCTGAGGTAGGCCACGACGCCGTCGCCTTTGGCGGTGAGCTCCACGAGGAGCGGCGTCGAGTCCGCCGGCATGCGCACCAACTGGGCGCGCGAGCGCTCGAAGGGACCGTCCGCTTCGCCGATCCCGGCGAGCTTGGACTGCTCGAAGTGGCGCACGAGATCGCGCACGAGGTTGTCGACCAGAAAGCTCCGCTCGTCGGGTTTGGCGAGCACGCTTGGTTCGAGTTCCGCCCACTGCGCACCGCCCGCGCGCCAGGCGGAGAGGATCGCGCGCTCGCGCTCCGGCAGTTCGTCGGTGCGCAGCACGCGCGGCCGCTCGAGCGGGGTCGGCAGCGGTGAACTCGCCGTCGGCGCCGGCGAAGGGCTGTTGCAGGCGCCCAGCCAGACAAGCAGCAGCAGGTTGCCGGTCCTCACGCGCCTCAGCCCTCGGCGTACAAGGCTTCGAGCGCCTCGAGGTGGCTCGTGCGGCTCTCGGGCGCAACGATGCGTGTCCGCGCGCTCTCCAGCTGCGCCGGATCGCGCAGGAAACAGGCCAGTTGCGCACTCAGAGCCTGCACATCGCCGGTCGGGAACAGCCAGCCCGCGCGGCCTTCCTCGATCCACTCCGGCAGGGCACCGCAGGCGCTCGCCAGCACCGGCAGGCGCGCGGCGCGCGCTTCCAGCAGCACCAGCGGCGCGTTTTCCCACCACAGGCTCGGCACCACGAGCAGATCCAGTCCACCCAGCGTCTCGAAGAGCTGCTCGCGCTCCACCCGACCGCACAACTGCGCGCCGACGCGCGCGGCGAGCGGCTCAAGGTGTTGCTGGTAGGCGGGCTCATGGTCCGCGGGGCCGAAGATGCACAGCTCGCCGCGCTCGCGCAGCTCCTTGTCGATTCCGCCCCACGCCTCGAGCAGCACATGCACGCCCTTGGCTTCGATGCGCGCGCCGAGGAATCCAATGCGCACGCGCGTGCCCAGTCGACGCAGGGCCCGCGCCTGCGGTGGAATGTCCAGGCCGAAGGGCAGCAGGCGACAGTGATCCGCGGCCAGTTTCCACTCGGACTCGAAGCGCGCTTTCAGGAAGCGGCTGGGCGCGAGGAAGCGGCGCACGAAGGGCACTGTGCGCTCGCGCAGGCTTTGCTCGCGCGTCGTGACCATCGACACGAGTTCGGGATCCGGAGCGGGCTGCGTCGCTTCGGATCCGACCGCCGGCGAGGGGCGCGGCGCGAGCTTGCGCGCGAGCGGTCCCAGATCGAGGCCCGTGCCCGAGCGCAGGCCAGCGAGTGTCTTGCCCACGCGTCGCTGCAGGTCGGACTGCGCGAAGGGAAAGCCGATCAGGCAGCGGCCGCACTGCGCGGGCTCGATCGTCTCGCACAGCTGTCCATCGGGACGGCGTCGCTGGCCGAAGCGCGGACAGCGCAACCAGTAATCATGCAGCGTGAAATAGACCGGCGCGTGGCGCGCGGCGAGTTCGACGCAGCCCGCCGACCAGTGGAGCAGGTGCTGGATGTGCACGCGCTCCGGAGCGAGCTGCTCAAGCTTGGCCGCGTACAGCGCTTCGATGCGCGCGTGCGACCAGGTCTCGCTCCAGTCGCGGTGGAAGAGGTTGTTGATGAGCTCGTGGACGCGGTAGCCGTGCTCCTCGCGCACGACCCAGGACAGATCCGCACGCGAGATCTCCTTGCGCGTCGCGAGCACGTCGACGGCGTGACCGCGCGCGGCGAGCGCACGCGCCAGATCGGCGGTGTAGGTCTCGGTGCCCCCCCGGCCATGCGGAGGAAAGCCGTGGCTTTGCAGCAGGATCTTCACGGGTTTTCCGGTGCCGGGAGCGTAGCAGGTGAGTGCGCAGAGGGCGGCGGAAAAGAGCGCAGATCGCATCCCGAAGGGGTGCCGTGCGCTAGGATGCGCCCACGGAGGACGCCCTCATGCTGAAGAAGATCCTGTATGTCCTGATCGGCTTGTTCGTGCTGATCCAGTTGGTGCCCGCCAACCGCGAGAACCCGCCGGTGCGGGCCGATCTCGAGGCGCCGCAAGCCGTAAAGGCGATCCTCAAGCGCAGTTGCTACGACTGCCACTCCAACGAGACCCACTGGCCCTGGTACTCCTACATCCAGCCGGTGGCGTGGCTCGTGGCGCACGATGTCGAGGAAGGCCGTGAGCACCTCAATTTCTCGGATTGGGGCCAGTACAGCGCCGACAAGCGCTCCTCGAAGAGCGAGGAGTGCGTCGAGGAGATCGAGGAAGGCGAGATGCCGATGTCGATCTATGTGTGGATGCACTCCGAAGCGAAGATAAGCCCGGAGGATCTGGCGGTGCTGAAGCAGTGGTCCGACGGGCTCTAGAAGGCTTGGTCTTGACGGAGCGGGCCGCCGCGATATTCTGAAATTCTCGCGGCAGAGTTCGTTCGCAGCTTCCACACGCAGCTTCCACACGCAGCTTTCCCCTGCAGGCGGCTTCCGAACGCCTTTTCCGCTCGCGAATCGTGTTCCTCGCTTGAAAGCACAATTCGGGTTCCTTCCCTGACTCAAGCTCTCCATTCAGAAACCATCGGGTTTTTCCCATGCGCAAAGCTCCTCTTGCGATCCTCGCTTCCGGCCTCGCCGCGCTCGGCTTGTGGCTCTCCCTTGGCAAACCTTCGACGCCGGCCGAATTGCCGACCGCGCCGCAGGCGAACAAGCCAACCATCTCAGCCCCACTCCCCTCGGAACCAACTGCATCGAGCCGAGTGGCGCTCGCGGAAACCCGCACAGAAACCCAAGCCGGCGAACCAGCGGCGAGCGCCCCCGCTCCGCGCCCCAAGACTGACCTCGACTACAAGCGGGGCTGGCTGGAGTCGGCACTCAAGGAATTGAATGCACCCGCCAACGCCGGATTCATCGAACCGCAGCTGGAGCGCGCCCTGACGACGGCCATCGCGATCGAATTGGACCGGCAGGGACGCGGCGAGCCCATGGTCTCCGACGGTTCGACGCAGGACTACAGCCAGCCCGGCACGCAGTTTTTCACCATGAATGCGCGCGTTTACTCCTTTCGGCCGGGCGAGTATCCAGCCTACGACCAGTTGGCGAAGTTTCGGGAGCTGCGCGGCGCGTGGGCGCAGAAGGCGGCCAAGTACCCGCTCAACAGCCCCGAGGGGAATCCGGCCAACGAGCCGCAGCTCCCTGCGGATTTGATCGAGTCCGTCAAGCAGCTGGCCCGCCAGACGCTGGCGCAGACCGCACGCTGAGCCGAAGCCTGCGCCATCATCGGACAAATCAGGGCTTCTCTGTCCCAAAGCCGCGAGTGCGCCGGCATGTCCTTTGGAATTTGGCCTGCGCTTCCTGCAGGCCCTGACCCTTCCCCCTGACCCTCCACCAATCGGTCAACCCATTCATGAAACTCGCCCTCTTGTTCGCCACGTTCGTCTCAGCGGCTGCATCCTTCCACTCGGCCGCCGCCCAATGTCCCAATACCTGCACGGCGGTGCCCTCGCATTCCGCCCTCGGCACGCTGCCCGCCAACACCCAGTTGGTGATTCTGGTGGTGACGCCGCAGAACGGCAGCGCAACCGAGAATTGCGCGGACACCTGCACGCCCTGTCGTCAGCAACTCAGCGTGTCGTTCTACGGCAACGGCACCGGAAACTGTGTCACGGTCAACCACAATGGTGCGGGTTGGAGCAATCCGCTGGACACGTACTCGCGGCCGGGCTGGCTGACCGCAACCTGCGGATATTCCGACTCGCTGGAGGTTCGCGTCGGCAACTGCGGCGGTCTGCCGGGCAGTTACGACCGGATCGAACGCATCGCTCTCGCCTGTCCCTGCGATTGCGGTCAGTGATCCGCTGAGACCGAGAGCATGCTGCCGCGCATCGCCGGGGAAGCTCGCATTCCCCGACGATGCGCGCATGGCTTGGAGCTGCGCCCATCCGCATGACACCCCTGCTTCGCAATCGTCTGGCGCGCAAACAGCGCCTGAGTCTGGCCGTCCTGTTGCTGCTGGTTCTCGCGGCCTCGATGATGCTGTTGGCGATCCCCCCCCGCCGATTCCGGCTCGCACGCGGTCGAGAGCTCGCGACCTGAGCGAGCTCCCGCCGGACCGCCGGTCAGGAAATCCGCTGCGCAACCGGCGGAGCCTGAGGCGCAGGCACTGTTGACACCAACCGCGACACCATCGGCGGAAATGCCGCTCGCGCAGGAAGGCTCCGGAGTCGAGTCCCAAGAACCTCTGCCGAGCATGGGAATGCGCGCCTGGCTCGAGACCTGTCTGGTGGATCTGCACAGCGCTGGCCCCGAGCAGCGCGAACGGGTCGTGGAGCGTGCGCTGGCAACGAGCGTTGCGGCCTTGCTGGACGCCCAAGCGCGCTCGCTGGCGATCGAATCGGTTCCCGGCGGCGTGCTGGCTCGTGTGCCAAGAGGTCAGGAAGCCTTCCAGATGAACTCGCGCTACCATCGTTTCGCGCGCGGGGAATTCCCCGAGTATGACCTGTTGCTCGACTTCAAGCGCCAGCACCTCGCGTGGGCCGAGCAACGTCCACCATCGGGCGGTGTGAGTGCATGGGAAGCAAGGGAGCCGGTTTTCCCAACGGAGCTGGTGGCGCTCGCCACCCAGCGGGTGGAACAGGCACTCGCGCAGTTGCCTTGAGCCCTGCGGCCTTGGGAGGCTCCGGCGGCCTCAGTGCTCGCCGAGAATCCAGCGCGGCCGGTGCACGCGCTTGAGCCCGAAGGCCTTCGTGGCGCGCGCTTCGATCACCGCCATGGCTTCGTCGGGTGAATCCGTGAACACGATGCGCTCGAGATCCTTCGCGTCGATCGTGCCGGCCGCGACCATGTCATCGAACAGCTCGCGCAGATCCTGCCAGTAATCGGTGCCCATCAGGATCAGCGGGAACTCCTTGATCTTGCCGGTCTGGATCAGCGTGGCGGTCTCGAAGATCTCGTCCATCGTTCCGAATCCGCCGGGCAGCACGACGAAGGCGTAGGAGTACTTGACGAGCATCACCTTGCGCACGAAGAAGTGGCGGAAGTTCACGAAGCGATCGAGATAGGGATTCTCCTTCTGCTCGTGCGGCAGCTCGATGTTGCAGCCGATGCTGCGCCCGCCGACATCCTTGGCACCGCGGTTGGCGGCCTCCATGATGCCCGGTCCCCCGCCGGTCATGACCGTGAAGCCCGCCGAAGCGAGGCGCGCCCCCATCTCGCGGCCGAGCCTGTAGTAGCGGTGATCCTCGCCGAAGCGCGCCGAGCCGAACACCGTGACGCAGGGGCCCACGAAGTGCAGTCGGCGAAAGCCCTGCAGGAACTCGAAGAAGATGCCGAGCGCGCGCAGCAGTTCCGAGCCGCGCGAGGCCGGGCCTTCCAGAAAAGGCAGATCGGGGTTGTGACGCGGGGAAGAGCTCATGCGGGAGGGCTGCCTGAGGCTGCAGGAGACTGCTATACTCCCGCGCTTTTCGCAATCAGCAATCACACGCTCCCCCACCTCGAAGTCCGCACACGCCTCCTCAGCCCATGATCGTACAGAAGTTCGGCGGAACCTCGGTCGGTAGCGCCGGCCCCATCGCGCGCCTCGCCGAGATCGTTCGCGCGCACCGCGACCGCTCACCGGTCGTGGTGGTCAGCGCGGTGGGCGGCGTCACCAACAAGCTCTTCGCGCTCGCCAATCAGGCGCTCGCAGGTTCGGACACCCGGGCTGAGTTCGCGGCGCTGGCCGCGCAGCACCAGACCATCCTGAAGGAACTTGGACTGCCCGAAGCGACCATCGCCCGCGAGCTTGGCGAGCTCGAGCGGCTGGTCTCAGGCATCGGCCTGATCCGCGAGCTGACACCGCGCACGATGGACCAGCTGGCGAGCTTCGGCGAGCGGCTCTCGGTGCGCATCGTGGCCGCGCACCTCACTCAGAGCGGCACGCCGGCCCGGGCCTTCGAGGCCCATGAGGTCGGGCTCGTGACCGACGGGCGCTTCGGCGGCGCCCGGCCGTTGCCGGAGAGCGAGGCTGCGATCCGCGCGGCGCTTGAGGGCGTGCGCGAGTGTCCCGTGATCACGGGCTACATCGGCCGAGACAAACAGGGCAACATCACGACGTTGGGCCGCGGCGGCAGCGACTACTCGGCGGCGATCTTCGGTGCGGCCCTGGGTGCGCAGGAAATCCAGATCTGGACCGATGTCGACGGGGTGATGAGTGCCGATCCGCGCATCGTGCCGCAAGCCCGGCAGGTGCCGATGCTGTCGTTCGCGGAGGCGGCCGAGCTGGCATTCTTCGGCGCCAAGGTGCTGCACCCTGCCACGATGGTGCCGGCGATCGAGAAGAACATCCCGATCCGCGTGCTCAACAGCTTCCGCCCCGAGCATCCCGGCACGGGCGTGGTCGCGCGGCTGAGTGAAGATCAGCGCGCGTTGAAGTCGATCACCAGCAAGGACCGCATCGCGGTGGTCAGCATCGTGGCCGCGCCGATGCTCAACCAGTACGGCTTCCTCGAGCGCATCGCCGATGTGTTTGCGCGCCATGAGATCGTGGTCGACATGATCGCGACCAGCGAGGTCTCGGTGGCACTGACCACTGATGCCTCGGCGAAGCTGGAGCCCGTGGTCGAGGAGCTGAGCCGCTTCTCGGAAGCGCGCGTGCTGCGTGAGCTGGCGATGATCTCGATCGTGGGCGAGGAACTGCAATCCTCACTGCGCGTGCCCGCGCGCGTGTTCGCGCGGCTGGAGGCGCTCAAGGTGCGCGTCGAGATGATCAGCTACGGCGCGACGCGCAACAACCTGTGCTTCCTCGTGCCGCGCGAGCGCTTGCGCGAGGTGGTCCTGGAGCTGCACCGCGAGTTGTTCGAGGCCTAGTGCCTGGCGCACTCCGCCGTGCCGGAACGCCCCATGATCCTGCTGCTCGACAACTACGACTCCTTCACCTGGAATGTCGAGGGTGCCCTGAGCGCCTGCGGGGCAAGAGTGCAGGTCGTGCGCAACGATGCGCGCAGCGTCGAGGAACTGCTGGCCCTGAATGCAAGCGCTCTCGTGCTCTCGCCGGGTCCGGGAACACCCGCGCGCGCGGGCGTTCAACCCGCGCTGCTCGCCGCCGCGCCCCCGGGCCTGCCGATTCTGGGAGTTTGTCTGGGGCACCAGGGCCTGGTGGAGCACTACGGCGGCCGCGTGGTGCGCGATGCCGCGCCGGTGCACGGGCGGGCAAGTGCGGTGCGGCACACCGGCAGCGGATTGTTCGAGGGGGCACCCGATCCTCTGGTCTGCGGACGCTACCATTCCCTCATCGCCGAGCGCAAAAGCCTGCCCGACTGCCTCCGCCTGACCGCGTGGACCGAAGATGGCCGGGTGATGGCCGTTGAGCATCGTGAGCTGCCGCGCTTCGGCGTGCAGTTTCACCCCGAGTCCGTGCTGAGCCCTGATTGTCGAGTGCTGTTCGAGAACTTCCTGCGACTGAGCCAAAAATGAACACCCAAGCTGCCTCGATGATCGAAGCGGTGCGTCAGCGCGCGGCCGCCCGCCGCCGGCGTCAGCCGCTGGAGCGCCTGCGCGATCTGGTCAACACCGATTCCTGGCGCCGGGAGCGCTTCGCGCTGGCCTTGAGCACTCCGAGCGGCAAGACGGAACACTCGGGGGGGATGATGGCGGCACAAGCGCAGTCCGGAGCGCTCCGAGAGCTCAAGCTGATCGCCGAGTTGTACCGCCAGTCCCCCGCCGGCGGCGTGCTGCTGCGCGAGGAGGCGCGTCCGGGCACCAATCCCGTGCGCCAGCCGATCCCTGGCCCGCGCTGGCATGCGCTGGTCGATGCCGTGCGCACTGCCGGCGTGGCGGCGCTGGCGGTCTGGACCGAAGAGGATCACTACGGCTGCACGCTCGAGGACCTGCTGACGGTCGGTCATGCCAAGCTGCCGCGTCTGCGGCGCGATCTGGTGCTCGACGAGGGCATGGTGCGCGAGGCGCTCAACTACGGCGCCGATGCGATCGAGTTGCGCGCCGACACGCTGGATGACGCGCAGCTGGCCAGTCTCAACGCGACCGTGCGCGAGCTGGGAGCCGCGAGTGTGCTGCGCGCCGCGGATGAGCAGGAGCTGCGCCGCGTGCTGGCCTGCGAGCCGGATTACGTGCTGATCGCCGGGCGCGAGCGCTGGGCCGCGCTGCGCGCTCAGGTTCCAGCAGGCCGCAGCGTGCTGCTGGAAGGCGAGGTGCGCGGTCGCGAGGATCTGGAGCTGGCGGCTCGACTGGGCGTGCAGGGCCTCCTGATTGGGGAGCCGCTGATCCGCAGCAGCGATCCAGCGGCGCTGCTGCGCGCCTGGTTGGCCTGAGGGCGCGCTTGTGACCGCGTCGCTGCCCGCGCGTCAGGCCTGAAGTTTCTTCCTTCCCGCAGCCGATAGCGCCTGTGGTGCTGGTACGCCATTTCATGACCCGCTCCGTGATCGCGCTGGCGCCGGAGACCTCGGCGACAGCGGCGCTGGAGTTGTTTCGCACGCACGGCATCCGCCGCGCGCCGGTCATGGAGCATGGCAAGCTCGTGGGAATCGTCGCGCAGAGCGATCTTCATCGGGTGCTCCCCACCACCGTGGCACGCGAAGAGCAACTCGCGGGCCTCGCGGTTCCCGTTTCCGCCGTGATGAGCTCACCCGTGCTGACGCTCGGTCCGGAGGAGCACCTCGAGGATGCTGCTCGGCGCATGCTGGAGCGCAAGCTCGGCGGCCTGCCCGTGGTGGAGTCGGGCGAGTTGGTCGGCATGCTGACGGAATCCGATATTTTCCGCGCGCTGATCGGAATGACAACGGGCGAGGGTGAGTGGCGGTTGACGTTCCAGCCCAAGCACGCGAAGGAGGCGACGCTGGATCCGGTGCTGGTGGCACTGCGCGCGGGATGCACGATCCGGGGGTATCTGGAGCACGACCGACCGGGAGGAGAGCGCCTGCACTTGCTGAGGATGAGAGGCGGCCGGAGGGCGGTGTTGATGGAGGGCTTGGAACAGGCGGGGTTTGTGGTGATTGAGGTGAGTTCCCAATCCACACCCTGAACTGCTCCAGAACTCTGGACCCGATTTCGGACTCGAAAGATGGTTTTCAGCGCGAGGGTAGTGCGGGGGAACGTCCCCGGGGATGGAAGGAGACCCGTTCCCGATGCCCGCTGTTACACCGCTAGCCACTCCGCAA
>SXGS01085040.1_pt1 | contig 53374 bp, 49 predicted proteins | sample 3174681 | NCBI WGS metagenome assembly SXGS01 (sample SAMN11356861, study PRJNA531348) | freshwater metagenome | isolation source: freshwater sample F1-80 | place: China: Fuxian Lake, Yuxi | collected 2017-12-25
GCAAGGGCATCGCCAATCCGCTGGCGGCGGTCCTGTCGGCGAAGCTGATGCTCGATCACCTCGGGCATGAAAAAAGCGCCGCCTCCCTACAAGCTGCGGTGGCGCGCGTATTGAAGGAAGCGAAGGTGCGTACGCCTGACCTCGGCGGCACAGCGACCACGACGCAAATGGGCGACGCGGTGCTGGCAGTGCTGGCCTCGTAGTGCGGGCGGCCTCTCCCCTCTCCCCCGGTACTCCGGGGGAGAGGGGTTGGGGGTGAGGGGGACGAATCGCCAGCAACCTGGCTCTCAGACCAACTGACTGTGGGATGCTGTCGTTGCAAGTGCGGCCCCCTCGCCCCCGGCCCCTCTCCCCCGGGGGACAGGGGGAGAGGGGAGAATTCGTCACCCCGCTTTCGCTACCGCCAACGCCGGCGTCGCATGTGTCGCGTCATCCGGATGCCAGAGATTGAGCTTGAGTTGGGCCCGTTCCGCGAGCACCTCGATCTTCTCGGGCGAACCCGGCGCGGCATTGGTCGGGAAGGCCGGCAACGGCCGAGTGCCATAGAAGTTGCCCACGCCGCGCCGGCCGAACTTGCTCGTCGAGGGATACAACTCGCGCACGCCGGGCCTGTAATAGCACGACCAGCACAGACGACGCGGACGCGAAATCGGCGCGCGGTGGCAATGGCGACAAATCATGACAGTTGCTCCGAAAAAATGAGCCGTGGTACACGGTTTCGATGTGCGGTACTACGCCGCGTTGCGCGTGCGCATCGCCAGCGCGAGATTCACTTCTGCCAGCAGTTCGCGGCGCATCTCGGCGCGCGGCGTCTCGTCAAACCAGTTGAGAAAGTAACGACACCCCGCGGCTTCATGGAGTGCGGCATCCGCGACATCACAAACGTGGACGAAGTAGGCGTCGACCTGTTCGATGCGCGTCAAACCGTCCCCTTGCCAGCCGGAGAAACCAATCGCACAAGCGCCGCCGACGGCGCACTTGCCAAGAAGGTCCAAGGGGGGTGGAAAGCAAGTCACGCCCTGGACGAGCCGAATGTCATCGTTAAACAGCGCCGATTGCAGAGCGCGAAGGCCGGCGCTCGATAGTTGCGGCGCCAATCCTTCGCGCCAAATGCGACGCCATTTGTGCATGGGAACACCTCAAGCAATCTAATCTCAACGTAGGTCGTCATCAATGTTATTGTAAATATGTACATTATAAATGTCAATGTATTTGTGCAAAATAATGATAAAATGTATATTTATTATATTTTTACAGATAAATCCAGGTGCGGAATGGTCGATGATCTTGAAGTTGTGAACCTGATCCCGCCTGACGTGGAGGTGTGTTTTGGCGACAGGCAATACCAGCTATACTGCACGCGGTCAGGATTGACTCATTCACTAGCCCGCAGCGCCAGCAAGGGATGTCCGTGATTGCCCTTGCTAGCGCTGCGGGCTAGTGAGGCAAATGTGTCATTTCCGCCCGAGCGCAGTATATACCAACCCAAACCGTAAGCGAGACTGCGTGAATCCCTCGCTTGTGCTTCGGGCCAAAGCAAACATACTTGTGGAACTCAAGACTACGCCGGCCTGGCGCGTCTTGACGTGTCGCGCCGCGCGGGTGTCAACTTCGGTGTGGTTGCCCGGCGCCGGCGCGCGGCTTGTTCCACGAGTGCAACGATAAACTCACTGTGGGGCATGCCCGCCGAGCTGAGAGCCTCCGTCAAATCGCTACCCACGCTGATTTCCGGGTTCGGGTTGACTTCCAACAGGTACGCCTTGCCACTGGGCGTCACGCGAAAATCGGCGCGGGCGTAATCCTGGCAGCCCAGCAAGCGATAGGCCTGCATCGCGAGTCGGTTCAGCTTGGCCAGTATCGCTGCAGACAGGTCGGTCGCCAAACGCGACTGGGTCTCCTCGTATTCAGCAGTGCCGCGATTCCATTTTCGCCCGTACGTGTAAATCCGCCAGGAGCCGGTGGGCACGAGGAATACCGTCTCCATCGGCACCAGCGCCTGGAGCTCCGGTAGCTCCACGAGGCCGACGTTGAATTCTCGGCCTTCGATGTACTCCTCGATGATCGCGGGCGCTCCGTAGGTCGCGAGAACATAGCGGACCCGTTTGGCCAGCTGTGCCTTGTTCGTGCACACGCTTTCCTGGTCCAGACCGACGCTGCCGTCCTGTTCGGCGGGTTTGACGATGACGGGGAATTCGAGCGTGCAATCCGGCACGGGCAGGGCGTTGACAACCTGGAAATCCGCGGTCGGCAGGCCGGCCCCCTTGAGTAGGTGTTTTGTCGTATGCTTGGCGCGGGCCAGCGACAGCGCTGCGTACGGCGAACCGGTGAAGGGAATCCCGGACCATTCGAGCAGCCCCGCCACGAACGATTCGGTCTGCGTGTTGTCCGCGTTGCCTTCGTAAAGGTTGAAAACCACATCCGGTTTCCGCTTCGCCAGTGCGCGCCACAGCACGGTGGGGTCGCCGCCGAGGCCAAGCTGATGGACGCGATAGCCCGCCTCTTCGAGCACCTTCGCCATCTCTCCGGCGATTTCGACCACGGTGTGTTCCGATTCGGCGTCCGGATGATCCCTCGGCAACACCGGTTGATTGTGCAACACCAGCACCGATCGCAATGTCATGAATCACCTCAAGAGTGAACCACGGGGAACACGGGGGGCACGGGGAAAGGCTAGAGAAATATTGTGTTGACAATAATCGACAACGCCGCGTTCCTCTTGTGTTCTCCTTGGGTCGCTCTCCTTGTTCTCCCCCTGTCCCCCCGTGTTCCCCGTGGTTCACTCTCTCGTCCTGGCGCGGCTCAATGCATGCCACAGCGCTTCCGCGCTTCATGGACAATCTGGGCCACCAGCCTCTCGTACGACCAACCCATCAGGCGGGCCATGATGACGAGGTCGCTGTCCACGGGATTCAGGCCCGGCAGCGGATTGACTTCGAGGAAGAAGGGAACACCGTCGCGAACGCGAAAGTCGACGCGGGCAATATCCCGACAGCCCAGCGCGCGAAAGGACGTTCGCGCCGCGTCGGCCACTCGGTCCAGAACGGCCGGGGGCAACAGCGGTGGGCATTGAAAGGTCACGTGCTGGCGATAGCCGCGTTTGACTTCGAGGCTGTAGATGAAAGGCTCGGTCGCGCAGTTGGGCACGACGCGCAGGATGCCGAGAATGTTCGGCACGCCGTTGCCGTACAGCCCGACGGTCAGTTCGTCGCCTTCGATGTATTCTTCGAGGAGGAGGGTCTGCGCATGGTCGCGGCGAAGCGATTCGACAACGTTGGGAAGCGCGCTCGCTTGCGTGACGAGGCTTGTGGCGCGGATGCCTTTGCTGGAACCTTCCCACGCCGGCTTGACAATGAGCGGGAACTTGAGCGCCGCCGTCGGGATGTTCGCCGTGGGCATATCGGGTTCGAGCAGGAAACTGTGCGGAACGGCGACGCCGGCGAGGGCGACGAGTTTCTTGGCGCAATCCTTGTCGAGCGTGACCGCCAGCGTGAACGGATCGGAGCCGGTGTAGGGAATGCCGAGCAGGTCGAGCACGGCCGGCACGCGCGCCTCGCGCGAACGGCTGATCCCCTGCCCTTCGGCGAAGTTGAAGACGAAGTCGGGCGGCTCGGCAAGCACCTTGTCGAGAAACGCGCGGCCATCGCCCAACAAGACGACCGCATGCCCCAGCCCGCGCAGGACACTGGCGATGGCCTCGATCGTTTGCGGGCTGTCGAATTCCTCGTCGGCGTCATCGGGCGCGTTCGCGGCGCGCGGCGTGGAGCCTTTGAGATTGAAGGTGATGCCTATCTTCATGATGGGTTTAATGTACGCGTCACGCGCCAAGCGTCTAAGAAAAACGCTCGCCCGGCCTCGTGTGAAGCCGAGCGAGCGTTGGCGTTTTCCAATGGCTTTGCGACGGGTTAGCTCCGCCGACTCTGCATCAGCGCCAGCAGCACATAGTAGAACAGCATGGCCACCGACGCGAACAGGCTCAGCGACGCGGCGACGTGCTGGTCCGTCCGGAAGTGGTGAATGATGTTCGACGTATCATAAAGTATCGCCCCGGCGGCGAGTACAATCATCGCCAGCGAGAACAACAGACCGAGCGAGAAGCCGAAAATAAGCGCACAGACGACGACCCCCAACGCCACGAAGCTGGCGATCGCGATGATCGGGCCAAGGAATGAAAAATCCTTGCCCGTGAAGAACACCACCGACGTCAGCCCCGCGAACAGACACAGCGTCAAGATGCCCGCCTGGCCGACCAGGTCGAACTGATGCCCCGGCGCGGACGGAATCATGAACATCGCCACGAAGAGGATCGGCACGAAGATTAGAGCCTCGGCAACGACATACAACCCGAGCCCCGCATATTGCAGGGCCGGCGAGCCGCCGTTATTCGCCCAGTAGCGGGCCAGATAACTGACGCCAATGAACGCGGCCATGACGATCAGCCAGGAGAATTGGCTCTGGAACATGACGCTCAGCATTTGGCTGAAACCGTCGCCCATCAAGGGCCGGATCAAGCCGAAGATGGCCGTCTCGACTGCGAGGAACGCCAGAATCGCCCCCGCCAGGTGGGCGTAGGTTCGGCGAATGAACGCGGCTCGTTCGCTGCGATCGGTTTCGATCGCCAGGGGAGCCATTTCGTAACGCATGGATGATCTCCTTCTATGCGGACAGGACTCGATGTGTTCCAACCGGGATTTTGACCATTATCACTTGTACTCCATTATACGCCGCTTGTCAATGGACAGCAACTTCAGGTCATGGATCTGTCTGGATGTGGTCCGGTCACTCCGTGACCGGCTTTCCGGCCACGGCGTGACCGGAGCACACGAATATCTCCTCTCACCACTTCAACTGCCCGCCGTGCCACAGCGCCAGTAGGTCCATCGTGATCGCGACCGTGACGTGTAGGGCCGTGCCCAGCCAGATCGAGCGTGTCTTCAGGCTCATGAAGCCCAGAGCGATGCCGGCGATGATCGCGCCCAGGGTTTCCGCCATCGGTTTGCCGAAGTGGATCATGCAGTAGGGAATCGTCATCACGAAGATCGAGTAGCAACCGAAGCGCAGCCGGGTGGCGTGCAGCATGAAGCCGCGGAAGAAGAACTCCAGGAAGAAGAATTGCAAAAGATACGCGATCTCCCAGATGCACAGGTAGGGCCAGAGGGGCTCGCCGGGCGCCAGGCGATAGTAGGGATAGGTCGCCCGAAACGACGGATGAAAGGATGCCCGCACGACGAACGGCATCACCACGGCGATCATCAAAAGATAGAGCCACCAGCCGGCCAGGACGCCCGTCAATTTGGTCCCGTAGTCGCTGAGCCGTTCGCGGAACACGAGCCAAACGATCAGGGCGGGGACGAGGAAGCCGAGCGATTGCAGCACGCAGAACGGCAGGAGGCGGCAGAGTTGGCCGTGGATGGGATCGAGCGTGGCGCGCTCGAACGTCGCCGCAAGGTCCGCGGCGCCGACGGCGCGCATCACCCACGGAAATCCAGAGCCGTCGAGGTAGTGTTGCACGGTCACGATGACGGCGACCGTCACCAGGGTGATGATGACTTTCGCGTCCACGCCGCGCGCCGCCGGCGAGGAGAGGAAGACGCGCGACTCTTCATCGACGTCGCGCAACGGCTGGACGATTTCACGATCCCAGAGCTTGCGGAGAAGCGCGAACGGCCCGCGTGGATTGGCAGGAAAATCTCCCATGCCGTTGTGATGTATGGAAAGCGGCGGCGGGACGCAAGCACTATGGGGCATGTGACGGCTTGGGCGACCGGCAGGAAATCGTAGACCTCACGTTCCGCGTGCGAAACACCTCTTCACACGAAGCGTGGGGTCTACGGTGGGTTGGATATCTCCCGCCGCTCGCCTTACGGCAGCAGTTTGCGCAGTCTCACCTTCTCGTTCTTGCCAGGCTTGCCAACTCCGTTGCGCGGATGAGGTGCATCGCAACCCGGCTAGAATCGCAAATCGCCGGGTGTTATAGATAATTCACGCAATGGAACGCTCGGAACCCTGGAAGGAGTACGCAAGATGAATCTTCACCGTTCGCGGATCGCGGGCATCACCCTGGGAATTGCCGTCGCGCTCGTCGCTTCGTCGGCGTCGGCGCAAGGCACGGTCGCGCCCGCCCGCGCCGAGTTGTCGGCGCTCGATCAGCCCATCGCCTGGATGACGGATGCGAAACGCAATTACAGCGCCGTCAAGGATTACACCTGCGTGCTAGTGTCTCAGGAGCGCGTGCGCGGCAAACTCGAAGTTGAGAACGTCATCGAGTTCAAGATGCGCCCCGAACCGTTCAGCGTCGCCATGCGCTGGCTGACCCCGAAGAAGACCCAGGGCCAGCAAGTTATCTACGTCCAAGGGAAGAACAACAACCGGATGCGCGTAAAAAGCACCTTCTTCGGTGCGAACGTCGTCGGCTTCGTCTCCGTCGACATCAACGATCCGCGCGTCATGCAGCACAGCCGGCACACCATCGTAGAAGCGGGCATCGGCAACATGATCGACACGGCCCTGCGCCACTGGGAAATCGAACGCCGCCTCGCCAAGACCGATGTCAAGATTGCCGAGTACAAATTCGACAACCGCCCCTGCTACAGGATTGAGTTGACCCGCGCCGAAAAACGCAGCGACGTGCACAGCCATCGCACCATCATGTTCCTCGAAAAGGAATCGAAGATTCCGATTCACGTCGAGAACTACGAACATCCGCGCGAGGGCGGCCCCCCCGGCGGCGATTTGCTCGAGATTTACAGCTACACCAGCCTGCGCTTCAACGTCGGCCTGAAGGACGCCGAGTTCGACAAGTGAATCTCAACGCGCGGTTGTAGCGCCGCCTCGCGCGGCGCGGCATCCACTTGCGCGGCTCCTCTTTCGATCAAGTCCTGGCTCTCCGCCATCGATGTGGAATAATCTCACGCAAAGGCGCAAAGGCGCAAAGTTGAAATTGACACAAGCTTATTGCCTCAAGTGTGTTGCATTTTTCTTTGCGCCTTTGCGTGAGATTCTTGTTTCCACCAACTTGACGGAGAGCCCAAGTCCTCCAAGCCTATGCCTCGATGGATGGCAACGAGTTCGACGCCATCAATTTTCGCGTTGCTGGGCCACTATCGCAGCTGGTGCGGTGAGATGGTATTTCGTCGGGCCGCTCTGGTTTAACGCTTGAGCGGCGTCTCCCGAGCGCCAAACGGATACTGGCGATTTGTTGCTTTTCTCCTTCCCCAATACCGATTAATCAAGTACAATCTTACCAGCGGATACTCCGTTCCTACCTTTAATACGAGAATCCCGCCATGATCGGCTGTTCCGACCTCCGCAAGACCATGACTCTCGACCGCCGCAGCTTCGTCAAGGCCGGGCTGCTCGGCGCGACCGGGTTGTCGCTGTCGCAACTTCTGCAATCGGAAGCGCGCGCCACGGCAGCTGGGCAATCGACGCGTCGGCCGTCCGTCATCATCCTGTGGATGCGTGGCGGGCCGAGCCACATGGACATGTGGGATCCCAAGCCCGACTCCCCCGTCGAATATCGCGGCGAGTTTGGCGTCAGCGACACGAACGTGCCGGGCATCATGCTGTCCGACATGCTGCCGATGTGCGGCCGCATTCAGGACAAGTGGTCCATCATCCGCAGTTTGCACCATAACGACGCGGGGCACTCGTCGGGCGATCAGATTTGCTTCACCGGTTATCCGTCGGGCCGAAATCCGGATGAGAACACCTATCCCAGCTGCGGCTCGATCGTCGCCCGCCAGATCGGCGCTCAGACACCGCATATGCCCCCGTATGTGATGATCCCGCGGCACACGCCCGGCGTCGGCCCCGGCTATCTCGGCACCGCGTACAAGGCGTTTGAGACGCAAGTGGACCCCGCGGTTCCGGGGCCGTTCCGCCTGCCGAATTTCTCGCTCCCCGCCGGCGTGACCATGGAGCAAGTCGGCGATCGCCGCACGCTTCAACGTTCGTTCGATAGCATCCGCCGCGATATTGATGCGACGGGCCAGTTGAGCGCTCTCGATCGCCATACGGCCCAGGCGTGGGACATCCTTACCTCGAACGCCGCCCGCGACGCCTTCGACATCGACAGCGAACCGGGTGTCATCCGCGAGCGTTACGGCTTCATGCCGGCGTTTGACCCCGGCGCCGCCAATCGCTGCGGCGCCCCCGCGTGGAGCCAGCGTATCCTGCTTGCACGCCGCTTGGTGGAAGCGGGCGTGCGGCTCGTCACCGTCGATCTGCGCTGGTGGGACACGCATGTCCTGGGCTTCGATTCATTGCGGCGCGGTTTCTTGCCGCGCTTTGACCGGGCCTATTCCGCACTGATCGAGGATCTCGACCAGCGCGGCCTGCTCGAATCGACGATGGTGATCGCATGGGGCGAATTCGGCCGTACGCCGCGCGTCAACAATGACGCGGGCCGCGATCACTATCCGAACGTCTTCAGCGCGGCTCTGGCGGGCGGCCCGGTGCGCGGCGGCCGAGTGGTCGGCGCGTCCGATTCGCGCGGCGCCTTCCCGCACGCCAACGCCAAGACCTGCCAGGACGTGCTGCAGACGATGTACCAGCACCTCGGCGTCGATGTGAACGTGAATTACACCGATGGTTCCGGCCGGCCGCATCCCGTGCTGTCGAGCGGGCGCGTGATAGACGAACTCTCTTGATTTGGGTAGATCGCCACACTAGCCCGCAGCGCCAGCAAGGGTAACGACCAATGCCCTTGCTGGCGCTACGGGCTAGTGAAATTATTGGTGGGCATTGCAGATGGTCTGTCACATCGTACGACTCACGCCATAGATCCGTCCAATCCTAGCGCAATTAACGAGATGAGGCAGCCATGAACGACCCCGGCGCGCCGAATGAATCAACCCTGCGCCAACGCCCGACGCGGGTGCGCTGGGTGATCTTCGTCCTGGCCTGTGCCGCGAGTTGGCTCCTCTATCTTCATCGCTATGCCTGGGGAGTCATGAAGCCGTCCTTCCACGCCGAGAATCCGGAACTGGACGACATCGCGATCGGCTGGCTCGATTCGGCGTTTCAAGCTGCCTACGCGCTGGGGCAGGTTCCCGGAGGCATGGCGGGCGATCGCTTTGGGCCGCGTGCGATGCTGTCGCTGCTCACGCTCTGCGGTTCGCTGGCGGTGGCGGGGGTGGCCTTCGTGGGTGGTTTTTGGCCGTTCGCCGGGACCCGCGCCGTCTTTGGCCTGGCGCAGGCAGGCGTCTATCCGATCGTCAGCAAGATGACGCGCACCTGGTTCCCTCTCGCCACGCGCACGTCGGTGCAAGGCTTCGTGACCGCGCTCGGTCGCATCGGAGCGGCGACGGCGCCGATCGTCATCGCCACCGTCTTGATGGGGATGCTCGGCCTCACCTGGCAGACAACGCTCATCGTCCTGATCGTGCCGGGCGTCGTGCTCGCCGTCGCGTTTTGGTTCATCGTGCGCGACACGCCGCGCGAACATCCGTGGGTGAATGCCGCGGAGTGCGCGGAGATCGCGGATCGTCTGCCCACCTCACTTGCAGACGACTCGATCCGCGCGGGCGAACCGCCGATCGTGCGGAAGCCCGGCCTCACATTCAAGGGCGTCGCGTCTGTCAGCGTGGCGATGATGCTGCTCTACGCTTTCGCGAGCACGTTTCAGGATCAATTTTACGTTTACTGGCTGCCGTCGTTTTTGAAGGACGGACATGACTTCGATTTGAAGGAGATGGGCCTCTTCGCCGCGCTGCCGTTGTTGGGCGGAGCGCTCGGCGGCGTGATTGGCGGCATGCTGAACGACCTGCTGATTCGCCGCTGGGGCAATCGCCGCTGGTCGCGCGCCCTGGTCGCACTGACGGGCAAGACGCTGGCGGCCGGGCTCGTGCTCGTGAGCGTGCAAATGGCGGAAGGCCACATCGCTCTCTTGGTGCTCGTCGCCGCCCGCGTGTTCGGCGATTGGAGCCTGCCGACGCAATGGGCCGCCGTCACGGACATGGGCGGCCGGGCCTCCGCGACGCTGTTCGGCCTGGTCAACACGATCGGCGCCGTCGGCGGTTTCGCCGCCAATCCGATCTTCGGCTACCTCAAGCGTGAATATGATTGGCCCGGCGTATTCGCCGGTGTCGCCGCGATGTGCCTGCTGGCCGCGGCGACGTGGCTGTTCATCGATTGCACGAAGAAAGTGGTTGACGACTAGACGGGCGTCAGGCCGAAAGGTGCTTCAAATAACGAACGCTGGCGGGATTGTCCCTCAGCACTCGCAGATAACGGTCCATCGCGCGATTCTGCACCAGCCGGCCGCGCTCCCAGCGGGATATCGTCGCCAGGCCGATGCCCGTAAGATGTGCAAATTCCTCCTGGGTCAGACGCAGGATTTTCTCGCGCAAATCAAAGATCTCGCGCGGCGTGAGGAATCCGAACGTTCGACACACGGCTTCGTGGTGCAGACGTGACGCCTCTGGTCCGCGAAACGACTCGGCACATTCCGTGCAGGTGTCGATAGGCACATCCTCAACAAGGACCGGTCGGCGAATTCCATCTTCTTCGTGGACGAATCGATCCCTCACGATTGTCGTTTCCAGCCAGCCTTGACCACATGCGGGACAGCGCCGCCGCTTCGACGTTCGGGTCGTCTTCTTCATTTTCGCAAGCTTGGTTCGTGTCATTGGTGGAAACTCAGAACATACACGAGGCCGTCCTCGATTTTGATCTTGATGTAGAGATTGTCGAGAAAGCCGCCCTTCATCACGTGGGCGATGCCATGAATCCCCTGCGGTTCGCCCATGCCGATCGCTTTGAGCGGATGATCGGTCCGCAATAGCTCAAGGACTTTGTCAACGACCGCGCATTCCGTCGGAAACGGCACGCCCAGCGTTCGCATAATCGGCCTGGCGTCGTTGCGTGCTCTGGTCGTGACGCGCCAATCATCATCTTCCAGCAGGCGAACATACTCTTCGCGGGCCTCCTCGAGTGCTTTCGCGCTGTTGGCCCGCTTGATGGCTTGCTCCAGGCGTTTGATTTCATCCTTGTCCGCCATCGGGTTCTCCCTTGGAGCATGACCTGCAACTAATCATATGATTGGTGCGGAGGTCTGTCAATTACGGACGCGAACGCATATGATTGCCGCAAGCGAATCGTTCCTCGTGTCAAGGACCCTCCCATGAAAATCACCAACCTCCACGCCTGCCGCGTTCGCATCCCGCAAAAGCCGCCGATCGCGCCGTACCAGAATCGCTACAAGGCCGGCACCTACAAGGAGAGCCTGCTCATTCGACTCGAGACCGACAACGGCCTCGTCGGCTGGGGCGAGACGCCGGATGATTGGATCAATCGTTCCTTCGAGGGCACGCCCGAAGATCGGCTGCGCGGGCAGACGCTTGGCCGCGATCCGTTCGATCTCGAAGCCTTTTACGCGGAGAACACACTCGGCACGTACTTGGCCAGCGGCGTCGAGATGGCGATGTGGGATATCATCGGCAAAGCTACCAAGCAGCCGCTCTACAAGTTGCTCGGCGGGGCCGTCCGCAGCAAGAAGATCGAGCTAGCCGCGTGCATGGGCATTCGGCCCTACGACGAAGCGAAAGCCATCGCCAAGCAATACGTGGACGACGGCTTCACCACGCTCAAGACGAAAGCGGGCCGCAACGCCGAGGAGGATCTCGAAATGGTGCGCGGCATCCGCGACGGCGTCGGCGATCGGCTCAAGCTGCGCATCGACCCCAACATGGGCTACGAGCCTGAAATCGCCTTTCCGCTGGCGCGCGATCTAGAAAAGTACAACCTCGAATACTTCGAGCAGCCGATGCCGTTCAGTTGCCTCACGGAATCAGCGCGCTTGCGGAAGTTGACGAAGACGCCGTTGGGCCTGAACGAATCGGTGACGACGCTGGAGATCGTGGCGCAAATCCTCGCGCTGCGGGCCGCCGACGTGCTCCTGCCCGACACGTATCAGAACGGTGGCCTCCTCGGCGTCAAAAAGGTCGCGACCCTGTGCGAGGCCGTCGGCGTGCCGTGCGTCTTTCATTGCGCCCACGATCTCGGCTTGAAGACTGCGGCCATGCTACACGTCGTCGTCTCGACGCCGAACTTCCCGCTCGCCAATGATTGCACCTACTACGGCCTGGTGGACGACATCGTTGCGCCGCTGCACGTGATCGAACGCGGCCACATGAACGTGCCGGAAGGGCCGGGGTTGGGCGTGAATGTGGATGAGGCGAAAGTGAAGAAGTATCAAGTCAAATAGCCCCCGTTTGCGGCGGGGGCTTCAAGACCCGCCATCAATGGCGGGCGATCAATTAGCGGATTTCAACGTCACCAATGTCACCTCCGGCCGACACGCGAAGCGCACTTGCCAGCTCGCCATGCCGACGCCGCGATTGGTGTAGAGTGCGAGATCGCCGAGGTGATAAATCCCACACGGATATTTGCGCGCCCACGGCGGATACCAGATGCCGCCGACGAACGGGACGCGCACCTGGCCGCCGTGCGAATGACCTGAGAGCTGCAGGATCACGCGCGCATCGTTAGCGACGACGTCGGCGTAGTCGGGCTCATGTACCAGGGCGACGACCGCGGCGACCGGCGGGATGCCGGCGAGTGTACGCGTGAGATCGTGTTTGCCGCACCAGACGTCGTCCACGCCGGCGAGATAGAGCGTTTGGCCGTCGCGCTGCAAGGGATGAGACCGATTGCTCAAGACGGTGATGCCCGCGCCCCGCAGCGCTTCGACGACGGCTGAGGCGCCGCTCCACCAGTCGTGGTTGCCGAGGATCGCGAAGACGCCGTGCCGGGCCCGTAAGCGCGATAGCGATTGCACGATCATGTCCGGCTCGCCGTGTTCGATGCGCGAGACGATGTCGCCGGTGATGACGATGACGTCGGCATCGAGCGCAAGAATGGCATCGATGGACGGCTCGATTTCAGCCGGCCCCATATAGGGTCCAAAATGAATATCGCTGATCTGAGCGATCGTGAAACCGGCGAACGCATCGGGCAGCTTCTTGAGCGGAACGTCAAGATGAACGACGTCGAACCAGTGCGGCTCGATGGTTCGGGCATAGGTAAACGTGCCGGCGGCGCCAGCGAGCGTTGTCAGGCCCGCACCCAAGAAGTTTCGGCGCGTCGGTTGGAGCATGATACAAACTCCGTTTCGCCTCGAAGGACACGCGGCCTCGTTTGCCTTCCGGTTCCACCAGGAAGAGGCCAGCGAGGCCGCCTGCCCTACTGGCTCATGGACACTCTACCATTTTTTACCGACACGGGAATAGCGGCAAATGCCAGGCATTCGGCGCGGGAGGCAAGGCAAATGGGGCAAGTGTATCCTGACAATACGGGTTGTGCCGATTTCGCGGGGGTTGCGATCAAGTGCGCTGGGCCGGAACGCCGATGAGAAGATGTGGATTACCCATCGTTCCATGGCGCCGAGCGGAAGCCGAGTTCATGACGGATACGAAGGAACTGCTGATTAGGATCGCCGCGCTGAAGCAGCGTCTGAGCACGGACGGCGCGCCGGGCGTGGAGCACGCGGGCGAAACGGCACACGCCATCGAAGAGAAACTGCAACACGGCACGGAGCACGGTGCGTTGATCGACACGGCGTTGCAAGCCGCGCTGCCTGTCGCTCCGGGACCTTTGATCGGCGGTCCCGTCCGGCTCGCCGGGCGCGGCGCTCGACTGTTGCGGAAGGGGCGCGACGCCTTGCAGGCGCTGCGCACCATCGCGGCGAATCCCGAGTTCCAGGACCCGGAAGGCAGCAGCACGCTCGAGCAGGTCCATCGCGAAGCCACGTCCATGATCGAGATGATCCTGCGCACGGTTGGCGCATTTCCGACGGAGATGAGCACGCAGATGCGCATGTGCGACGGTTTGGAAATCGTCCTGGCAGAGGTCGATGAGCGGATCGCGCTCTTGAGCGCCGGGCTGGAGCAACGCGCTCTTGCCTCGGCCCAGGTGAACGAACTGGCAGAGTGCCTGCGTCTGTTGGCCGCCAAACAGCCTGTCAGCTTGACACCATTGCAAACGTTGGCCGACGCGCTGATTGCCGAAGCACGGTCGGCCATGCCGTTGCGCGTTCTCTACGCACGGCCGACGGAGCCGGCGCGTTTCGCCGCCGCGCATGGCATCAACGTAGCGCAAGTGCTGGCTCGGCTGTTGCTGGGTGATGCCGAGTGGCAGCCGCAGATTCAGCTCGCGGTGATGGCGGCGCTGGTCCACGACGTGGGCATGGTGTGCGTGCCGGCCGAGGTACTGTCGGCGACGGAGCCGTTGAGCCCCGAGGATCGGCGGCTGATCGAGAAGCACACGACCGTTGCCGAGGTGATGCTCACGCGGCTCTGGCCCGGCGGCGGCTGGCCTGTGGAGGCCGCATCCCAACATCATGAACGCAACGACGGGGCGGGTTATCCGCTGGGCGAAAAGGCGACACGGCTGTCGACGTTCGCGCGATTGATCGCGGTGTGCGACGTGTATGCGGCCTTGTGCGCGCCGCGTCCGCATCGCCCGGCATTCGACACACGCACCGCCCTCACCGAGACACTGCTGCTCGCCGAGCGCGATTACCTCGACAAATCTTTCGCGGAACGGCTGCTGCTCTTGACCTTCTACCCCGTTGGCACGGCGGTCGAACTGAACGATGGCGCCATCGGCTTCGTTCTGGATACGCCCCCCGGCGCCGACGGCATGACGCCGCCGGATCGGCCGATCGTCCATCTCGTTCACGCGGGGCAAGGCGCGCCGCACGCCTGGCCGAACGTCGTCGATCTGCGCGGGTCGAAGGATCGCCGCATCATCCGCGGTCTCACCGTCAGCGAACGGCGCGTCCGGCTCGGCAAGTTATATCCGCACATGCTGTAAGCACGCTTCGTGGCATACGATTCCAGGCGTGTGATTGAGCAAACCCACACGATTGAGCTCGTATGCCACGCTCAATCCGGCTCCGTCCACATGCCAAGCGACGCCAACGATTACTGGAGCGCGACGAAGCATCCCTGGGCGTGCATTCTCTTCGTGTTGCCGCTCTTGGCGATCTACGAAGTGGGTCTGTACGCGCTGGGGCACACGGCGCCGGAGGAACTGCGCAACGGCGCGGACACCTGGCTGCGCTCGGCATTGTCGGCGCTCGGCGTGTCGCCGGTTTACGGCGCGCCGCTGCTCTTGACGGTCGTGTTGCTGGCGTGGGGATTGCTCCGCCGTGATAGCAAGCCCCGCGACAAGATCGGCGTCTGGGTCGGCATGATCGGCGAAAGCGCGGCGTTCGCGCTGCTCCTCATGGCGCTTGCCCAGGGGTTATGGCTCTTGTTCGTGCGCGCCGACGGACTGCTCGGCCAAGCCAGCCAACGCATCGCTCTTTTGCAGACAAACATCACCGAGCCGGGGCCTATGTGGGGCCAGATCGTCAGTTACCTTGGCGCGGGCATCTACGAGGAGACGCTTTTTCGCCTGATGATGTTCGCAGGCCTGGTTCGGCTCTTCGCATGGGGCGAGCACCCTTCGCTCTGGCCCACGGTACTCGCGGCGTTCGCATCGGCGCTTCTCTTTGCCGGCGCGCATCACATTGGGCCGGGCGGCGATCCGTTCAACGCCTACGTCCTGTCATTCCGCACCTGCGCGGGCGTGTACTTCGCGTGGCTCTATCAGATGCGCGGCTTCGGCGTCGCCGTCGGGGCCCATGCGGGGTATGACGTGCTGGTGGGGCTCATTCTGCAGCCGGGGTGAATTGGGTCACGGCGCTTTCACGTCTGACGCCGGAAAATTCAAGGCAGTTCCAACATGGATGATGCTGATGCGCGCGTCGACGGCGTAGCCCGCATAGGCGACTAGGTGCTGACCGTCCGCGGAGAATGCGAGATAACTGGAAGTGCGACTGTGCGGAACACTCGCCAGGTGCTTCCAGTCGGCCGCGCGCCAAAATTCGACGATGCCGCTGCGACCCGTGAGCACGACGTAGGCGCCGTTGGGAGAATAGGCGACGCGCGACATGAATAGAGCGGATCCCTCGAGCGCCTGCGTGGCTTGTCCGGTCTTCACGTCAACGACATACAGCGTGTAGGGGGCCGGCGACTCGAGCTTGTTGGGATCGAATGTACTGACCAGACACGCGAGCTGTTTGCCATCGGGCGAAAGGGCCATGTCCTGCATCGACCGGAAACGCGCCGCGGCCGGTTCATCACCAAGCGGCTGCGACCACAACACCATGCCGTTCGCGGCCGACAGCATCGTCACTCCCGTGCCATCGCGCACGGCGATGCCCTCGACACGCGCAGTATAGATCAAGTGACCGGGAGGCAGACCGTCGATGCCACGCGGCAGAGTCCAGGCGGCGACAGTTTTGCTCGTGCCGAGGTCCACTTTGCGCACCGTCTTCCCATCGACCTCGAAGCGATGCTTCTGGTCCGGCGTGCGGCACTCCTTGACGACATGAGCGGCGACCAGCGCTTTCAACTCCGTGCTGTTCAGGTCATATGCCTTCTTCTGTTCACGTCCCGCCAGACGAAGCGAGATCTTTCCATCCGGGGCAATCTCCGGTAACCACAGCCCGCCAGTCAAAGTGTCAAAGAAGAACGCTTTTTCCGCGGAGGCATACGCCGAACTGCTGCCGATCAAGTATTTACCGCTGGGGTCGAAGGCGATGCCGGAGGTCCCCTGGCCGGTCATGAACGAATGCTCGATCGGGTCGGGTCGGTCCATCTCCGCGGCCAGCTTGAGCGGCGGCCTGGCCTTGTCCTCGAAGTTGTAGTCTTTGCCGTAGAGCGCCTTGATCTCGTCGAGCTTGAGCCGGCGATTGAACAGAGCCACCTCGTCGAGCTTGCCCTCGAAGCTGTCGCCGATGACGCGCTCGCTGGTCTTCAAATCGACGGGCCGGCCAAACGACTCGCCGGCCACAAGCTGACCGTCGATGTAGATCCAGAAGTGCCGCGAATCGTCCAGGAGGAGCGCAAAGTGATGCCAGCGGCCGTCGTTGAGCTTGCGGTCAACGGCGATGTCGGGGTGCTGCGCATGCCATTGGCCGGACCGATCAGGGAGAAAGGCGATCAGCTTGTTGTCGCGGAAGCCGAAGAAAAGCTCGGAAGGTTCTCCCTTTTCATCGGGGACGCGCGGATTGCGCAAGCGCAGCAGCGCGCCCGACTTGGTGTTGGTGGTCTGAAACCAACCGGTGAAGGTGAACTGGCCGTTCTCGCGGAAGTCGAAGCGGCGGGCACGGCCGAAGTCGAGGCGCGCCTTGCCGTCGAATTGGATCGCCTTGCCGCGGATGCCGGCGATGCGTTTGCCGCCGTGGATGGCGGCATGGTGCGCGCCGCCCGCCGAATCGCGCGCTGCCTTGGCATCCTCGTCGTCGAAGGACCAGTAGCCGAGCAGCCCGTCGAAGCTGGTGGCCGCGGCACGCACGGGGTACTTGATCTTCAGGGAGCTGAAGAACTTGACGACGTCGGGGTGCTTATCCGTAAAGTCCTTGCCGACGGCCGACACCATATAGAACCGCTCCTCGACCATATACAGCCGCAGGATGGTGTGCCCCTCTTTCGCCTCCTGAATGACCAGCTCTTGGCCGGGGTAGCCGTCGATGTCGATAGACGTGGCCTTGATGAGGCTGCGGCCCAACGGCTTCTCGACTGTTCCCTTGGCTACCGCGTCGAGCCGAGCTTCCGGAGAGACCCTGGTCTGGTCGGGCGGAATGTCGTAGTAACTGACGAGAAAGGCGCTGGTCTTCAAATCGACGAGGTGAAGCGTCATCACCACCTCGGTCCGGGGCACCGGGTACTTCTGGAACTCCGGCTTGCCCGGCATGGTCACCCTGAAGCGCTTGTCTGGCGACACGTATTCCGCCCAGCTCTCCTTGGGAAGCAGGCCCGGTTCCTGCCCGCGCGCGCGGCCAGCCAGCAGGCAGAATAGAGATAAAAGAATCGCGTGCTTGGTGAGAGGCAGCATGACCACCTCGAATGAGAAAGCCTGCGGCGCCGACGTGATTCTACGCGGGAAAAAGCTCGCGATTCGCCATCACCGGATTCCAAGGCCGGATGACGTACTTCACGAAGACGCCGGCGTGGTTGAACGGGTCCGCCTTGAGGAATGACTCCGCTTCTTCCTTCGTGGCCGCTTCATAGATAATGAGGGCGCCGTAGTCGTCGGTGAATGGCCCCGTGGCGGCGATCTGGCCCTTTTCCTTGAGGCCCGTGAGGTACTGCCGATGCACGGGACGCACCTCGGCGATCTTCGCTTTGTCCTGAATGTATTCGATGATGGCAGCGAATTTCATATTGGAGCCTCATGCACTCGGGGCGGCCACGGGCGTCTGTTCCGGTTGTGCCATGCGCTGCACCAGTTTGCCATGGGCCAGGAGGTAGATCGACGTGAACAGGATGTCGCCCAGGATCGTCCACACGATGATGAAATTGAAGTCCGAAAGCAACACGAACGGGTGCTGCATCAATGGCGTGTCCCCGCGGTAGAACGGCAAGGCGGCCACGAAACACTGAATCAGACCATCGAGATCGCGGGTGTAGCGGAATGCCTCGGGGACCATCTCGTAATACAGCGGCTGAAAAAGCCAGGTGCAGAAATTCGTCACGATGAAGAATTGCAGCCCGCCCAGCGTCCCGGCGAGCGCGACCGCGAGAATCGAGTTCTTGTCGAACAGCCAACGGCCGATCCAAACATAGATCATGAAGCTGCCGTAGACAAAGAAACGCGAAGGATGTCCCAGCGAATAGTTGAAATCAAATCCGCTCAGAACCCACAGCACCAGATCGCTGACGATCATCACCGCCAGAGGTATCAGATACGCCTTCCAGCCGCGCACGCGTGCGCCGCCAAAGAGGCTCACGGCGCCGACCGACGAAAAACTGGTCGGGTGCGGCACCACGCGCAGGACCACCGCCAGAAGCCCGCCCACGAGCACAACGCCCCAGGCCAGCGGACGCGAGGAAGTTTCTTGCTCAGAAGGAGGTTTGTCGTTGTTCATGCCTTCATCCTAGAAATCGCGACGGACGGAAGCAACCAGAGCCCCGGCGCATTCGTTTAGCGTTCGCCCGGCGCCGCGCGAACGCTAAACAAATACGGGCGTCACTCCTTGCCGCGCAGCTCGACGAAGCGCTGATAGTTCGCCGCCACGTCGCCCGAAACTGCGTCGCCGGTGTGCAGCAGCATGCCGTAGCGGAGCACCAGGTGTTTGCCTTTTTCGAGGCGCACCAGCTCGTTGTTGCCCTTTACGGCGGGGAATTTCGCGTGCTTGTCGCGGCCGAAGGGATTCGCCGCCATCAGCCCGTAGCCGCGGACGTGCCAGCAGGACGGATGCGGATTCTTCGGATCGGCCAGGACCGCGAGGCCGACTTGTTTGCCATCGACGGGGCCGGAGTAATCGCACCAGTTGGAGATTTGGCCCCAGCAGTCCTTTTCGCCGATTTTGCCCTCGGCGTTCTGGATCTTGCCTTTGCCCGTCTTGCCGGCGTTGATGACGTCGTTGATGCGAATGCCGAAGGCGCCTTCCTTGGTGTCGCCGAAGGTGATCGGGCAGACGCTGGCGTGCAGGTCAATCTCGACGACGATCAGCCGGGCCTGGCCAAGATCGTACAAACGAATCGTGCGGGTTTCATCCATGATCGTGGTCCCACTCGCGGTGTTCCATTTGTTTTGAGATTTCAATTCCACATAGCCCTGTTTAGGATCATCACGAATGGCCACCTTCTCCAGCACGATCTTGCCATGCCCTTTGGCCTCCGACCAGTAATCGACGCCGATGACGTTCTTGATCGGACTCTTGAAGTCGATCCCTTCCGGAATAACGTCGCCATGGCAGAACCAGGCGGATTTTTGATGCGGATGATCGGCCGCCTGACCTTCGGGGGGCGGATAGTTCCGCGTGAGGGGAACGCCTCCCGGCGCGTTGACGGGCCAGAAGATTGGCTTGGCGTAACCTGCGGCATGGTAGCGCGTCACCAATTCGGCGCCGACGTAGAATTCGTAGGCGTCCTTGACGCTCTTGATCGTCACTTTGCCGCCCTGCGCGTGAGCCGCCGGAAGGATCGTCAAGAAAGCCATGATGAAGCCGAGGAGAGGTTTGCGAAGCATGCGCGAAACTCCTGAAGGGGTCGATACGAGGTTGTAGGAATGATTTCACTGGATCGGCGCGCGAATTACCAGTGCAAAGTCGAGAAAAACCGGGAGCCCGTCCTTGCTTGGCGTTCGCGCGGAAATGCCTTGACGGCGCCGCGCGAACACCAAAACAACCGGCAGATTAGATCTGCCGGTCGCCTGACGTAGAGCATCAAGACCCGGCAACCACCAAGCGCGCCGGGCTCGATTTCCGCTTCTTCAGGTCGGCCTTGGTCAGCCCGAGGTCGGCCAGCGCGGGCACACAGACCTGGAAGAAAAACACTTCCTCATCGAAGATCTTCAATGCTCGAATCTGTGCCATGCGCTGCTGACTATTCACGAGCAAGCCGACTGCGGGCATCCTGAAGTCGTACACGACGCGGTGGAGATGCTCGAGCGTCGTCTCGCGATCTCGTTCAAGATACAGGGCCACGATTTTTCGAAAGAAGTTATAGTGGGCCCGCTCGTCGATGCTGAGGAGGGAAAGCACCTTTTCGAGCGCCGGGTCCCCCCCTTCGTCCTGCACGATCCGCCGCAGATGAACGTAGTTCTGCCAGGTCGCCAGCTCCTGCATCATCGTATAGCACAACGTCCCCAGGGCGGTATCATATGGGAGCTGAAATTCATTGGCGTACACCTGGTTATCCAGGTCGGCCATCTGTTCGTCGCTGCGCTGACGCGACTTGAGCAGCCAATCACCCAAGACCATCGAGTGCTTGCTTTCCTCATAGCCCCAGTTCGCCAGGAACCATGCCTTGCCGCGATTGTTGCGCACCATCGGCATCTGTTTGCCGAGGTAGTCGGGGAGATACAACTCGACCGCACAATAGGTCTCGATGATATCTGCGACCACTCCGGTGAGACGCGGGTTGCACTGGTCCCAGGGAATGTCATCGTCGATCGACCAGCGTCGTTTCTTTTCCGCCAGCCTGAAATACTCGCGAAACAGCTGATAGGTGCGCGCGAGGAGCACGGGATCATCCGTGGTGGTGAAGTTCATGGGTGCAAAGCTCCCGCCACTTATTAAGTGGGTGCAAAGGCTTGACGCTTCGAGCATCGACTAAGCCTGGTGACTTGCGCTGGTAGGAAGAAGAGGGTGTATCCGGCCAAGAACCCCGTATCGTCAATGTTCTACGAAAGTAATCGGATCTTGCAAGATAAAAGTGCTCATGTGCGACTTCTGCACGATCCGCCGAGTTATCCATCGCTCCAGCTGTACGGATACCCCGCATCGTCCATCTCCAGCGCCTGCTTCGTCAACAAGAGCGGCTTGAAGGTGTCGAGCATCACCGCCAACTCGTCGGTGAACTTCGCGTCCTTGCTGGCAACGATTGTTCCGGGGTGTGGACCGTGCGGGATGCCGTGCGGGTGCAACGTGAACGACGCCTCCTCGACGCCGCGCCGGCTGCCGAAACGGCCGCGCACGTAGTAGAGCACCTCGTCGGCCTGCACGTTGGAATGGGCGTAGGGAACTTTGATCGCGTCGGGATGCGTGTCGAGCAATCTAGGTGCAAACGTACACACCACGAAGCCTGGCGCCTCGAACGTCTGGTGCACCGGGGGCGGCTGATGGATGCGCCCGGTGATCGGCTCGAAATCGTCCGCGTTGAACGTGAACGGATACACCATGCCGTCCCAACCGACCACGTCGAACGGATGCTGCCCGAGCGTGTAGCGCGTCAGGCGTTGTCCATCCTGCACCAGAACCGGCGTCGGCCCCTCCTTGTCGATGACCGCGAGCTGCGTGGGGCCGTGCAAGTCGCGCTCGCTGTACGGAGCGCCGAGCTTCAATTGGCCATCCGGGTTCACGTAGTGCGGCGGCACGGACAGCGCGCCGATCGATTCGATCACGAGCAGGTCGGCGTCTCCCTCAAAGACGATGCGATACGTCGTGGTGCGCGGAATGACCACGTAGTCGCATTCCCGAAACGGCAACGGCCCGAACATCGTGTGCAGCGTCCCTTTGCCATGATGCACGAAAATGACTTCGTCGGCGCTCGCATTGCGAAACAGCTCATTCTGCGGCGACGCGGGCCGGCAGCGCGACAGAATGACGTCGTCGTTCGCCAAGAGCGGCACGCGCCCCGAGATCGGATCGCCCGCTTTGGGCATCTTCCCGCTCTTGAGATGATGATGCCGCAGCGCCGCCTGCGGCACGATTTCGAGCGGCACGTTTCCCGCTGGTTCGACCTTGGTGACGCGCGTCGGCGGCCGCAGATGATAGACGATGCTGTACGCCCGTCCGAAGCCGCCGACGGTGACGACTTCCTCGTAGTAGATGCCTTCGCCCTTGTGCCCGCCGCCTGGGCGATGGGCGATGTGGCGCTTGGGAGGGATCGAGCCGAGTTGTTTGTAGGGAGGCATGGTTTAGTCCACCCAGTTCTCAATGCGAAGTCGTGGCATCAAACGGAAGTGCTTCACATTTCGGGAAATCAAAGTTGCATCGCGTGCCAGGGCGATACTCGCGATAAGAAGGTCCGCCCGCCCGAGCTTCTTGAGCCCTTTCGTTTGGTGCAGCGATTCAAATTGCGCCAACGCTCCTTCGTCAAGAAAAATCGTGGGCATTTCTTCGAGCTTGCTTGCGGAAGTTTGCAATAGTTCTTGTGCGTGCAGAAACTGTTCTTTGGAAGCGGCTTTCATCAGGTAGTCGAATCGGCCGCGCATGATTTCGATGACACTGATGATCGTGATGGCAACATTCTCGTCCTGGCAGGCTGCCAAATGGCGGGCGATTGCGGGATGCTCCGCATGGGCCAGCGTCACGATGTCCGTGTCCAGAATAATCATGCGTCTTCTTGATCTTCAACCATCGGCCGGCCACGCGCCCGGTAAATCTCTTCAAGCATGGGCATGAGTGTTTCATCATCCTTGAATACACCGACTTGAGACAGCATGATTTCACGCCCGCTCGGCTTGCCGCGTAGCCACTCTTCCAAGGCCTGACGCAAGAAACGCCATTCACCGTCGATCTCACGCGCCGGCACGCGTCGCTCTTTCGCAAGATTCAATAGCTTGCTCTTGCTGACGCGCAAGAATCGCGCCGCTTCGGCAAGGGTCAGGACCACATTCTTCGTGACGATCTGGTTCATGGTGTTATCATATCGCAAAACCGCACTTGTTAAAGCGTCCCGCGCGTCGCTTGTTCGCGTTCGATTGCCTCGAACAGCGCCTTGAAGTTGCCTTTGCCGAAGCTGCGACTGCCGCGCCGTTGGATCACTTCGAAAAACAGCGTCGGGCGGTCGGCGACGGGCTTCGTGAAGATTTGCAGCATATAGCCTTCGTCGTCGCGATCCACCAGGATGCCGAGGTCCGCGAGCACGCTGAGGTCTTCCTTGATTTCGCCGACGCGCGCCGGCAGCAGGTCGTAGTAGCTTTGCGGCACGCGCAGGAATGACACGTCGTTCTTGCGCATGGCGCCGACCGTCTCGATGATGTTGTCAGTCGCCATCGCGATGTGCTGCACGCCGGGACCGCCGTAGAATTGCAGGAACTCGTCGATCTGCGAGCGGCGCTTCGCCTTGGCGGGCTCGTTGATCGGGAACTTGATGCGGCCCGTGCCGTTCTCGACGACCTTTGACATCAGCGCGGAGTATTCGGTCGAGATGTCCTTGTCGTCGAAGTGCACCAGTTGATGGAAGCCGAGCACGTCTTGATAGAACTTGACCCACTCGTTCATCATGCCTTCCTCGACGTTGCCGACGATGTGGTCGATCGCCTTGAGGCCGACGTTGTGGAAAGTGGACGGGCTATAGCGTTCGGGGTCCATCGGCTTGTAGCCGGGAGCGAAGACGCCCTGGTAGCGGTCGCGGTTCATGAAAGTGTGCGTCGTGTCGCCGTAGGTGCGGATGGTGGCGTACTCGTAGACGCCGAAGTCGTCCTCGAGCGCTTGCGGCGGCGCGACGGCCTCGGCCCCGCGGCGGACGGCTTCGTTGAAGGTGTAGGCGACGTCCTCGACATCAAGGGCGATGTCCTGCACGCCGTCGCCGTGCTGGATTAGCCTCTGCGAATCGGGATGCCGCCAGGAGAGAGCGGACACGAGCACGAAGGTGATCTTGCCCTGGCGCAGGACGTAGCCGGATTCATGCTTTTGCCGCGTTTCAAGGCCGGCGTAGGCGACGACATCGAAGCCGAAGGCGTTGCGATAGAAGTACGCGGATTGGCGGGCGTTGCCGACGAAGAAGCGGACATGATCGATGCGGCGCAGGGGGAGGGTGTCTTTAGTCATGGCATGGCTCCAGCTTCGATGCTCAACGAATCATTTTGTCATAGTCCGCGTGGGAACCGATCCAGGTCATGGTGTCATCCTCCTGGAGACCGAGCGCACGCCAGCCGCGACCGATGCGGATCGAATACAAGGATTCGTGGTTGTGTATCTTCTTGAAGCGCAGTCCTGGATGACGCGGATCGGCGCGCCAGAGTTTGTACGCCTTGCGCGCCTGCTCCTTGACCGCCTCGGGCAGCTTCGCGAAGCAAGCCAGAAAGTCGTCAGTGAGGCGCGAATTCACAGATCATCCATCCCATGATTCTTGACGCGACCGGCCTGGATGGCGTCGCGCGCTTTCGCCGCTAGTCGAGCCAGCTGATCCTGCGATTGCGCGAAGGCGGCGTCCCATTTCGCTTCATCGGCGAGTTCATCGAGAATGATGCCCGCGATGATGTCCTGCTCGGACGCGGGCAGCTTTTTCACTTCGGTCAAGGCCTGTTCAAGCAACACGGTCATGAAGCTATCTCCGGCACGAGTATGAGGATCGATTGGTCCCTGCCCTGCGGAATCACGTAATCACTTGCAGGTGGTTTACGCCTTGGCCAACCGCATTGCGATACAAGCACGCCGTCTTCCCGGCGCTGCCGACGAAGAAGCGGACGTGATCGATGCGGCCACGAAGAGGGTGTCTCCTTCATGCTACGCTACCGCGTAATTATCTCCTTTTCGAGTTCAAACGCAATTAGCACCGCGGAAAGATCCGACCAATACCGGCCCCTTACAGCACCGCAATCCCAAACCGCCGCACCAACTGCTCGATCTCGCGCCGCAAGAACACGAACGACGGAATGATGAACAGATGGTCCTGCATGCGCGACGGATCGTAATCGGTCGCGATCACCTCGTCCGTCACGAACGGCCGGCGCCGCACTTCCCTGGCGAACAGCGAAAACGGGATCTCGCCCGTCGAGGACAGGATGCCGGCGCCGAACACCTTGATCTCGCCCGCCTCCTCCATCAAGCCGAACTCGATCGAGTACCAACTGAAGCGCTTCAACGCCAGCACCTGCAGCGGGTCCAGCGACGCATGCGCGGCTTTGCCGATCAGCGTCAGCACCTCGGCGTAATCGCGATTCATCAGCGGCGGCACGTGCCCCAGGCAGTCGTGGATCATGTCCGGCTCCGGCGTGAACTCCGGATGCGAGCCGTGGCGGATGAACTGCGTCACCGGAAAGCCGCGCTGGGCGATGTGCGAGTAGAAGGTGCGATACGCCAGCGGACCCTCCGCGGGGACGAGGTGCATCCTGGTTTCACGTTCGAGTCGGCTACTCAAGGTGCGGAGCTGTGGGATTTCGTTGGCACTGATGCCGAGGGCGTCCTTCGCTTTCAAGTAGATCGAGCAGGCGTGGCTGCGGTGCAGCTCGTCGAGCTTGGGGCTGACCTCGCGCCAGATGCGTGTTTCTTCCGGGTTGTAGTCGATGAGCGGCGGGCCGAGCTTTCCAAGCCGATGCCGACGGCACAAAGCGAAGAGGTCCTTGCGCCGCCGCACATAACCGACGTCGTGCAGTCCCGGGTGGCTCGGCTCCAACTCCAGCGTGTCGGGGTCAGGAGGCTCGATCATGATCCGGGGATCGATCGCGACGCCGTACTCGATGATCGTCGCTGCGTCTTTCATGGCAATTCACTCCCTCAAGGAACCGATCGCTCTGAGGTTTCCGCGCGGAGGTGGCGCTTCTATTATATCGGCGCGCCGGGGCCGTCTGCCAAGGCCGATTTGGGATGTGAATGGCGAGAGAGGTGCAATTGGCGCGGCTACAGTGCTGTTTTTGCGGGCCGGATTGCCCAGGAGACCATCGGCCGATCGAAGCTGATCCAAAGTGGCAGCTTGATCGGACCAGGACAGGAAAAGTGAAAGGCGTCAGGAACCTCGGGTATAGGATTATTTTCCTATACACGAGGATCTTGACGCCCTTGTCATTGCGCCGCGCCGTGGGTCATTTGCCGCGCTTGAGGACGATGACCGTAATGTTGTCGCCGCCTTCGAAGTTCTTTGGTCGGTCTTTGTCGCCGTTCTTGGTGGCGGCGAACGTCATGACCTCGCCGTCGATCTTGATCAGGCCAAGCTGGGCCTTGCCCTTGTCCTTGCCCGTGGTGGGCAAGAGATCGATTTGGGCGGGCTTTGTCTTGGCGTTGATCGTGTAGGTACCGGCTTCTTCTTCCTTGCCGTCGGTGGAAGCGGAGTATTTGCCGTCCTTGAAGGTGATGGCGATCTTGACTTTGGTGAAGATCTCGTCGGGAACTTTCTTACCGCCGTCGATGACGCCCGTCACGTTCCAGGTTCCGGCGACCTTGAGCCCCCCCTTGTCGCCTTGGGCTGTCGCCACGACGGCGCACAGGCTGAGAAAAACGATGCTGCCGAATAATTTCTTCTGCATGGTAATACCTCGTAGTTCGAATGAAGGGTACTGCAGGCAAGAGACACGGTGTCTGCCGCCGAAGGGATCATTTAATCGAGAATGCCTGCCCTGACAAGCCGCGTCACGGCTACGCCGCAAGCGGCAATCAGGCATAGACCCGGTAATCGATGGCCGGAAACAAATTATGCCGCCGTTCGATCTGGCTGAGCCACGGCTCGTCGATCTCGTTTTTCTTGATCTGCTCGTAGAGATGATTGAAGTTGAGCACGTGAACCTTGGTGCGTTCGCAGGCGTACTCGACCATCGTGCCGGTCTTCATGATGAACGCCCAGTCGCTCGACTGGGCCAGCATCAACTCGCGGGCGGCCTGATTGAGGGCGCGGCGGCGCAGGGCATTGCCGCCGTCCGTGTGGTGCTTGGCAAGCTCGACCATGCGGTCGGAGTCCTCATGAAGATGGCGATAGATCCAGTCGTTGGAGCTTTCGAGCCAGCACTCGGCGTAGCCCTTGAGGCCCCAGCTCGACAGCGATGGCTGGGCGATCTGAATCTTCGGGTACAGGTCGAGATATTGCGGGATCGTGATCATCTTGACCGTCTGCTGGTCCCAGTGCATCTTGCGGAAGAGGAGGTTGAGCCAGTCCGGCCCCTCGAACCACCAGTGGCCGTACAGCTCGGCATCATAGGGAGCCAAGATCACCGGCGGGCGATCCATGTGCCCGGAGAGCCATTCGACCTGCTTCTCGCGATTGAACATGAAGTTGCCCGCGTGATCGGCCGCCTTCTCCAGGGCGGCGTGCGGGTTGTAGGGTTCCTTGTGCGTGCCGCGGCCGGTGATCTTGTAGTATTTGACGCCGGTGTTGGAGCGGATGCCGGTCTGGTGCAGGTGGGGTTTGACGTATTCATAATCGAGATCGAAGCCGACATCACGGTAAAACTCCCTATAGACGTAATCGCCGGGGTAGCCTTCGATGGCGCTCCAGACTTGTTTGGACGACTCGTGATCGCGCCCCATGCAGGCGACGCCGCTCTTGCACATGATCGGCGCGTATACGCCGTACTTGGGCCGCGGCTCTGCGAAGAGGACGCCGTGCGTGTCTACGAAGAAATACCTGATTCCCGATTCCTTGAGGATTTCATCGACGCCCGGCGCATAGCCGCACTCCGCCAGCCAGATGCCTTGCGGGCGTTTGCCGAAGTGCCGCTCGAACTCCCGGCAGCCGGTCTCGATCTGGGCGCGCATGGCGTTGGTGTTGACGCTCATGAGCGGCAAAAAGCCGTGCGTCGCGCAGCAGGTGATGAGTTCGAGCTTGCCGGACTCGAAGAAGCGGCGAAAGCCAGAGTTGAGGTTATTGCCGTACTGCTTGACGAAGACCTCGCGCGCCCGCACGAAGCGGTTGTGATACATGTGCGCGAGAAGATTGAAGTCCGGCGTCCACTTGGTGCGTTCGATTTCCTTACTGGTGAGCGCGATGAGATTGTCGATGTGCCGCACGTAGCGAAATTGCAGGAGCGGATCGGCGAACATGGCGGCCAAAGTCGGCGTGATGGACATCGTCAAGCGCCAGTCGGCGCCGTCGCGCTCGAGGCCTTCCATCATTTCCAAAAGCGGGATGTAGGTCTCGGTGATGGCTTCGTAGAACCAATCTTCTTCGAGAAAGTCCTCGTACTCGGGATGGCGGACGAATGGGAGATGGGCGTGCAAGACGAGGCAGAGATATCCGAGCGGCATTGGGGTGTTCCCATCGCGGAGAGGAGTTGTTTTCGTTTAGGGTATGGAACGTCCGCTCGATTGCAAACGCCTCAAACCGCGCTACTTCCCGTGCCAGACCTCTGCAAGAAGCCCCGGCCGATGGAAGCGCTTGCGCGTGGCGTCGTCATCGATCAGCTTGAGTGTGCCCGGCTCGCGATAGGCGACAAAGCGCCAGGCGCCCGCGGAGCCGTCGAAGCGGCCATCGGGCGTGACGACGAGCCAGTCCTTGCCGGCGTCGAAGGTGTAGAGGCGGCAGCGTTCCTTGCCGGTGGCAGGGTCCCAGAGCCGGGTCGTGCCGTCTTCCGACGCGGTCCAGACGTGCTTGCCGTCGCTGGAAATGGCGACACTCGTGACGAGGTTGCCGTGCCCGTGGAAGGTTTGCAACTCCGCTTGTTTGGGCATGTCCGTCAAACGCGCTATTTTTTCTCTTGACCCGAAGACGACGAGCTTGCCGTCGCCGCTCAGTGCGACGCTGGTGATCCTACTCCTGGATTCGGGGTACGCCTTCATCGCCAGGGGATCCTTGAAAAGGTTGATGGGCGGAAGGAATTTGTCGATCGGTTTCTCGGCGTGCGCATGCCACAGCGTCGGGCGCGGCTTGCCGCCGGCGAAAAGTTGCGGCAAGCCGGCGACGATTACCTTGCCGTCGTCGCTGATCGCCACGCTATTCTGATAGTTTGGCGAGGCCGGCCCGCGTTTGGCTGTCGCACCCACGGTAAAGGTCCGAATCTTGCTGCCGTTTGCCGTGTCCCACATGACAACTTCCAGATCGAGTGCCATCGTGGTGATGAGCTGCTTGCCGTCGCTCGACAGGGCCACGCCGGCTATTCGAGAAGAGAGCGGCGCCGCTCCCCGCAAGGATTCGATGCTGCGGAGTTTCTCGCCTTTGGCTGCGTCCCACAAGATCGCCTTGTCGTCTGACCCGGTGACGAGGATCCTGCCGTCGCCGGAGAGGGCCACGCAGATGACAGGGCCGGGATGACCTTCGTAGACGGAGAGCCTCTTGTCGCTGTCGTCGGCCCAGCGCTGCGCGGATTGGTCCGCGGTGCCGGCGACGATGTGTCTGCCATCGCGGCTAATAGCGACGCAGGTGATGGCGCCGACCTGGTAGCGCTGCAGGATTTTGCCGTCGGCCGGCCCCCACAGCGTGGCCCTGTAGTCCGCGCAGGCGACGAGACGCTTGCCGTCGCCGCTGAGCGCCATGTGCGTGACAGGGGCGGCATGCGACAGGAAAACGCGGATGCGTTTGCGGGTGGTCGCGTCCCATAGAATCGCCGACCGGTCTTGCGAGCCGGTGACAGCGAACTTGCCGTTGCCCGACAGTGCGACGGTGGTGACGGCTTGGGCATGTCCCTGAAAGGAATAGAGCTTCTTCGCGTCCCCCTTGGCCGCGTCCCAAAGAATTGCGCTGGCGTCCTTTGAGCCGGTGAGGAGGAGTTTGCCGTCGCGGCTCAGCGCCATGCTCGTCAATCCAGCGTGCCGGAAGGTTTGCAGTTTTTTGGGATCGGCAATCTCGTACAGCCAGACTTGAGCCACGAAATCGGATAGAAGTGCGACGTGTTTGCCATTTTCACTCAGGGCCGCGGAGGCGACCTTGCCGCCAAATCCGTTGAGCGATTTACCGGTGGCCGCATCCATCAGGAACGTCGTCGTGCCGCAGACAAGGACTGCCGTCTTGCCGTCGCTTGTCACGTCGACTCTTTTCACGGCAAGTTGGTTGAGGGTCCCTTTCCAGGTGACCGTGCCTTTGCCGGCGGCGCCTGGACCCATAAACGTGATCTGAGCGCCTGTCGCCGTGAAGGTCTGAAGCTTCTTGCCGCTCGCAGCTTCCCACAGGCTGGCCGATTTGCCTTCGTCGCCTGCGGTGACGACATGCTTGCCGTCTCGGCTGATCGCCGCGCTGCTGGCGAAGGTCTGAAGTCTCTTGCCGCTAAGGGCGTCCCAGACAATCACGGTCCTGTCTTCTGCCGCGGTGACAACCTGTCTGCCGTCGGCGGTCATGGCAACGTCGAAAAGCGCACTGCCGTGCCCCAGAAAGAACTGCACCTTCTTGCCATTGGCCGCGTCCCACAGGACCGCGGTTCCATCCTTGGACGCGGTGACAACGTGTTTGCCGTCGTCCGCCACAGCCACGCCGGTGATCTCATCGGTGTGCCCCGTGTGAAGAAACAGCTCAACCTTGGGCGTTTCCTGAGCGGCGGCGAAGTCCGTCATGTAGATCAGGATCGCCATCAACAGAAAGAGTGTCTTGGATCGCATGGTTGAAACTCCTTCGCGAAGTCGGCCGACGTGAACCGAGCTAATGGTAACCGATCGCCATGCCGGTGGTCACAACAATTCGGGAGTCGGTGCGACGATCCACCTGCCGCGAAACATCACGCCGCCCACCGCCAACGCCGACACGAAAAGCAAATCATGTGGCTCGCTCGACTCTGCGTTCGGCAACGGCAACACAACGAGGTCCGCTGATTTGCCGGCCGTCAGACTGCCGGTGACGGCGCCGAAGCCGAGCGCTTCCGCGCCGTTGAGCGTCAGCATGCGCAAGAGCATCGCGGGTTCGACTTCGGGATACTGTTGACGCAGGAAGCGCGCCTCGGCGAGGATGTCGAGATCGGGATTCGACGCCAGGCTGTCGGTGCCGAGCGCGACGCGCACCTTCATCCGTGGGAAGGGATGCCGCGGATGGCCGAAGGCGTGATGCGTGCGCGGACAGACGACCAGTGTTTGCTCGGGCGCGAATGGCGTCGCGGCGTCGAGATAGTTGCCGTGAACAAAAATGCCGCGCGGCAATTGGCGGATGACGTCGAGCGGATCGCGAATGAGGCCGGCCGGATTCCAGACGTTCAGCTCTTTCAGGAAATCAACGAATGGCCCCTCATGCGCGCGCAAGAGTTGCAGCTCGGCTTGCGTCTCCGCGAGATGCGTGGCGATCGGCGGCGTTTGAGAACTGAGTGCTGCGTATAGAGTCCTTCGTACCGAGTACGGCGCATGCGGACTGTATGCGGGCACGTAGCCGTCCAGGGGCGCATTTTGCTTGGCCCAAGCCTGCGCGCCTTGCCAGCTTTGTGCCGCGCGTTCTTCCGATAATCCGAGCACTTCATGGAACACGACGGCCCGGCAATACGCGCGCGTCAGCAAGTCCCAGCTCGCACCACCAGCCGAAATGTCGCCGATCAGCGTCGTGCCGAAGCGCAGGCATTCCGCCAGGCCCAACGCGATGTCTGCTTGCACTTGCGTCGGCGTTCTTGAATGTCGAAACGCGATGACGTTGCGCAGCCAGTGCGTGAATTCCAACGAGCCGCGCGCGTCAGCAAGCGGAGCCTGGCACGCCTTCGCTCCTGACAGATCCAGATGCGTGTGCGCATTGACGAAGCCGGGCAGGATCGCGACGTTACCGAGTTCCACATCCGGCGTGCGCGTGCCGTGTGTCGCAACGGCGACGATCGTGTCATCGCGCACCGTGATCGTGCCACGCTCGATCGGCGGCGCGTCAACAGGGAAGATCCAGCGGGCGGCGTAGGTCGTAAGGTCGGACATGAACGGAATCCGTTGGCCGAGTTCGTGTAGTGTTGTTATAGTCGCCATCGTATCTACCGAGCCGGTGGGCGAGCGTTGACGCGGCGCGTACAAGTCGTTGACCGCGGCCGCGCCCGGACGCTATCTTGGCGACGCCGGGCCATTCCATGGAATTCATCCGCAGAAAGGCGTTGCATCATGGTGCTGATCCCCTATGCGAAGACTTACACGACCACCGTTCAGGGATGCGCTCCCAAGCTGGTGCACTGCGAGAAGTGCGGATTCGAGTACGTCTATTTGCTGGAAGTCACGACCTCCGGCGAGGGAACGAGCATGCTGTTCCTTGACGATCAAGGCGCTCGGAGCCGTTCGCTGGCCGAGGCGGAAGCCCTTCTTCATCAGGGCCTGGACCAGGGTTGTGAAGTGGTCCCCTGTCCGACCTGTGGAACCATTCAATATCACATGCTGGCGCGGGCACGCGCATTGCGCTACAACTGGATGCAAATCGCCGGCATCATCGCCCTGGCAGTGACGGGAATCCTGGTGCTGCCTGCCACCATTTACGCCATAATCGAAGGTACCGACACCGGTATCTCCGGCGTGACCATGGGCTTATGGGCGCTTATTGGCGTCACGACGATTGCCGGTTTCGGTCTGTTGATACAACGTGTTCGATTGATGGGGACGTATGATCCGAACGACGCGCCCGCCGATATCCGCATTCGGCAAGGGCAGGATCTCGCCGTCAGCAAGGTGGAATATCTGGCCATGAACGATGGATCGACGTCGGCTTAGAGCGAGGGATCAGTCAAGGGTTAGCGACACGGGCATTCCTGTCCGTTCTCTCCATGGGACGGACAGGAATGTCCGACTCACGGAACTTCGCTTATGCTTCAGGCACTGAGTCCTCCGCCGCCTGCACCTTGATCGGCTCCAATCCCAGGTGCTTGCGCATCTCGCCACATTGCTCCATCAGATACATGCGCGTCTTGCGCTGATCGCACAGCACCTCGTCGCTCAACAGGTGCGGCGCGCCGACGGCGATGGCGATCGGATGGGCGATGTCGAATTTCTTGTTCTTCGTCGGCGGGCCCTTGAAGTAAGAGAAGAAGCTGCCCCAGCCGCCTTCGAGCCAGCACACCACCACCGGCGTATGCGGGCGTTCCTTCAAGATGTGCCACACGCCCTGGCCGAACATCCTCATGGGTTGTTCTTCGCTGCGCCTCAAGCGGCCCTCCGGAAAAATCACCAGGCACTTTCCGGCGTCCAACGTCGCGATGGCGTCCTTGAGCTCGGGCACGTCGCGGCGAAATCCCGAATACTGCACGCGAATCGCATCGGCCAGGTAGATCATCATCCAGCGCATGAACCAATGATCGAAGAAAACGCTCGTCATCATCGCGATCAACGTACGGGGCAATACCTTGCCCAGCAGCATCGGGTCGAGATAGCAACTGTGATTACAGATGACGATGACCGGACCTTTCAGTGGGAACGTGTCCAACCCCGGCCCGGCGGCGCGGAAGCGATACATGATGGCGACCACGAATTCGAGGATCTGCTCGGTGACTTCGCGGCGGAAAATCCACCAGGCGGCGAGCGCGGCGATGAGTGAGAGGGCGGCAATGATCCACAGTTGCAACGCCGGCGTCAGACGGACCGTATGCGTGAGGATCGTCATGCCGATGCCGACGAGGGCAGCAAACAGATAGTCGGTCATGTTGCGCACCGCCATGGCATTGCCGCGCACGTCCGCGGGAACCGTCGCTTGATACGTGGAGGCGAGCGGAACGTTGATGAGCCCGGCCGTCACGCCGACCACGGCGCAGAACCATAGATCGGGTTTGTCGCCGGTGGCGGCGTAGGCCATGCCCGCCGTGAAGCCGGTCGCGCCGATCGGCACAAGCCCGAGCACACGGCGCGGGTGCTTCTGCAAGCCGGCCAGCAGCGACCCCGCCGCCACGCCGCCGGCGACCCAGCAAACGACCACGGCCATCTCGCGCAAATCAAGGCCCTGGCCGTCGAACATCAGCGCCAGCATCGCGTTCGACATGGCGATGACCAACCCCCGTTTGCCGGAGAGACCGATCAAGGCGATGCGTGCTTCCCGTTCACGCCAGATCGCCTTGCAGTCGGTGAAGAAGCCGCGCACCGCGATCCAGGGGGACTCGTCGCGGCGCACGTCGCTCGGAAATTGCACGGGCAACGCCGTCAGGAGGGCCAGGCCATTCAGCACCAAGACCAGAGCGATGGCGGCGTTCCACGTGTCGAATACGAGCATCGTCCGCAGATCGGTGCCGAGGATCAGGATCAGTCCGCCGAGAATGGCGGTGAACGTTCCCATTTCGATGAAGCCATTGATGCGCGTCAACGGCCAATGGGCGTCTTCGGCGGCGGCGGGGAGCATGGCATAGCGCGTCGGACCATAGACCGCCGAGCCGATCGAGATCAAACCCCAGCACCAAAGCCAAGGGCCCTGAAGAAGCCCGAACGCGGCCATGATGAGGAAGCCGAACAACGCCGTCCCAATCAAGACGCGTCGTTTCGGGAGGCTGTTGCAAATCGCGCCGTTGAATGGGGCCAGCAGGACCGCCGGCGTCGAGAAGATCGCGGTGACGAGCAGCCAGGCGCTGTTTTTCTGGTCGTCCCCCTGGCTGGCGTAGTCGAGGCACACGAAGAAGCGCAGGGCGTTGTCCGCCGTCACGCGCGCGGTCTGCGAGATCCACAGGCTGACGAGATTCCAGCGGGCTGAATCCATAGGGATCCTTACCTATCGCTCTTTCCCCGTTTAGCGTACGCGCGGCAGCGCCAATCGACCTGGCGCATCCACGCGAGCGCTAAACGGGCACATGATTTGAACCGCGCCCCCCTCCGTCGTGTCCGTCGTGGATGATGTTATGAACTCGCCCAAGCGTTGACGCCTCTGGAAACGCCGCCTAGCTTAACGTCATCCTCATGGCGGCAAGACTCCGATCTTGCCGTGCTATTTCCAGGCAAGATCGGTATCTTGCCGCCACGCCATAGAAGGTCACTCGTATGCCAAGCTACAATCCCAAAGTCGTCGAGCCGCGCTGGCAGAAGGTCTGGGAAGACGGCAAAACCTTCCGCACGCCCGACGATTCGCTCAAGCCCAAGTTCTACATCCTCGACATGTTCCCCTACCCGTCCGGCTCCGGCTTGCACGTCGGCCATCCCGAAGGCTACACCGCGACCGACATCCTCGCGCGCTACAAACGCATGCGCGGCTTCAACGTCATGCATCCGATGGGCTGGGACGCGGTCGGTCTGCCCGCGGAGCAATACGCGATTCAAACGGGCACGCACCCGCGCGAGACCACGCAGAAGAACATCGACACGTTTCGCCGGCAGATCAAGATGCTCGGCTTCAGCTATGACTGGGAGCGTGAAGTCGATACCACCGACCCCGGCTACTTCAAGTGGACGCAGTGGATATTCCTGGTTCTCTTCGACACCTGGTACGACTACGACAAGAAAAAGGGCCGCCCCATCAGCGAACTGCCGATCCCGCCCGACGTGCACGCCAAGGGCGAATCCGCCGTGCGCGCCTACCGCGACGGCAAACGCCTCGCCTATCAGGCGGAGGTCCCCGTCAACTGGTGTTCCGCTCTCGGCACCGTGCTGGCCAACGAGGAAGTCATCGACGGCAAGTCCGAGCGCGGCAACCATCCCGTCATCCGCATGCCGCTGCGGCAATGGCTGCTGCGCATCACCGCCTACGCGGAACGTCTGCTCGACGATCTCGCCAACGTCGATTGGCCCGATCCCATCAAGAAGATGCAGCATGACTGGATCGGCAAGAGCGAAGGCGCCGAGGTCGATTTCGATCTTCCCCCTTCTCCCTCGGGGAGAGGGGTCGGGGCTGAGGGCGGGCCCGCGCGGAAAATTCGCGTCTTCACGACGCGCCCCGACACGCTCTTCGGCGCCACGTACATGGTGCTCGCGCCGGAGCATCCGCTTGTCGACGTCATCACCACCGAAAAACAAAAGCCCGCGATTGAAGCGTACAAGAAACAAGCCGCGTCGAAGAGCGATTTCGAACGCACGGAGTTAGCGAAAAAGAAGACCGGCGTCTTCACCGGCGCGTACGCGATCAACCCGGTCAGCAACGAGATGATCCCGATCTGGATCGCCGACTACGTACTCGTCAGCTACGGAACCGGCGCGATCATGGCCGTCCCCGCGCATGACGAGCGTGACTTCGAGTTCGCGCGCGCCTTCAAGCTGCCGATCCGGCCCGTCGTGCTGCCGCCGCGGGAGTGGTTCGAGAAGACTGAGGTCTTCAAGACCATCGTCAGCATGGGTGTCGATTCGCGCTTCAAGGCGCCTCTGGAGGGGAAGTCCGATCATCTGGCCGAGACGCTGCACAAGTTCGAGGCCGACATCGTCGAGAAAGTCGCCCAGACTTGGCAAACGCAGGGGGCGGACGCGCACAAGATCATCGACAATCTCTATCGCCAATCGATCGAACTCTTCGAGGAGTGTTATTGCGACGAAGGGACGGCCATCAACTCGGGGCCCTTCAACGGCCAAACGACGGCGCAGTTCAAGAGGGAGATCACCGATTGGCTGGAGAAGGACGGCAAAGGCCAGCGCAAGATCAACTACAAACTGCGCGATTGGCTCTTCAGCCGACAGCGGTATTGGGGCGAACCGTTCCCGATCCTGCACGAACTCGACGCGGCAGGCCAACCGACCGGCGCGATCGAACCGCTGACGTTGAGCGAGCTGCCGTTGCTGCTGCCTCAGGTCGAGGATTACAAACCGACGGGCAACCCCGAGCCGCCGCTGGCGAAGGCGAAGGCCTGGCTCGAAGTGACGAAGAACGGCAAGCGTTACCGCCGCGAAACCAACACGATGCCGCAATGGGCCGGCTCGTGCTGGTATTACCTGCGCTATCTCGATCCGAAAAACGAACAAGCATTCTGCGCTCCCGCGAAACTGCAACGCTGGCTCTCCGTCGATCTCTACGTCGGCGGCGCCGAGCACGCGGTCCTGCACCTGCTCTACTCGCGCTTTTGGCACAAAGTGTTGTTCGACCGCGGCCACGTGCCGGTCGCGGAGCCGTTTCAGCGCCTCGTCAATCAAGGAATGATTCTCGGCGAGACCGATTACCACGTGGACGCGGCGGTATACGAGAAAAATCGTAGTGTGATCGAGAAACTCGGCCTGCAAGTGGTGCGCGTCAAGGATGAAGAGAGTGAGATCTGCCTCCTGCGCAATCCGTCCGCCGCGGGCAAATTCGCGCCTTTGACCGAAGAACAGATCGCCAAGGAACGAGGCCAAACGCTGCTCAAGGGCACGGATATCGAACTCGTGGGCCGCGCGGACAAAATGTCCAAGGCGCGCGGCAACGTCATCAATCCCGACGATGTCGTCAACGAATACGGCGCCGACAGCCTGCGCCTCTACGAAATGTTCATGGGCCCGCTCGAAGCCGTCAAGCCGTGGAGCATGCGCGGCGTCGAAGGCGTTTATCGCTTCCTTAATCGCGTCTGGCGGCTTGTCATCGATGATCGCCTGGAGAACGTCAAGCTGCTCGATGCGGTGCAGGATGTCGAGCCGGACAAGGAGACGATGCGCATCCTGCACCACACGATTCAGCGCGTCACGCACGATCTCGATACGATGTCGTTCAACACCGCGATCTCGGCGATGATGGAGCTAACCAACCATCTCACCAAGCAAACCGTTCGGCCCAGGAGCGTGATGAAGACGTTCATGCTGATCCTGAGCCCATTCGCGCCGCACCTCGCCGAAGAGATTTGGAATGCCCTCACCGTACCCCCCTCGCCCTCGGGGAGAGGGGTTGGGGGTGAGGGCACGCTCGCTTACGAGCCGTGGCCAACCTACGACGAAAGCCTGCTCAAGGCCGACACCATCGAGGTTCCCGTGCAGATCAACGGCAAAGTGCGCGGCAAGATTACGGTAGCCGCCGATATCACAAAGGAAGGCCTGGAAGCGGCGGCGCGCAGCGACGAGAGGATCAAGAGCCAGCTCGAAGGCAAGACGATCAAGAAGGTGATCGTGGTTCCGGGCAAGCTGGTCAATCTGGTGGTCGCCTGAAGCGCGCACGTAAAGTGGCGGCGAGACGCTATTGAGTTCGCATTCTCTACTGCACGTGGTCAGGATTGACACATCCACTAGCCCGCAGCGCCAGCAAGGGAGGTCCGTGATTGCCCTTGCTGGCGCTGCGGGCTAGTGAGGCAAATGTGTTATTTCCGACCGAGCGCATTCTAGACGCAAACGGGTGTGCGAATGTCGAGCGTCTCAGTCAGCCGGGCCGCCTGGAAGAGGCGAAAGCTGGTGGCGTTGACGTTTACGAGGATGAGTCGGCCGCCGTGTTGGCGCAAGCGGGTGTCGAGCGTCAACATTTTGGCGACGACAATGCTGGAGATAAGGCCGATGCGGTCGAAGTCGAGATAAAGATTCGGCTGGCCGCTCTCCATGACGATTTCCAGCAGTTCATCGACGAGCACGGGGATGGTCTCGCGATCGAGATCGCGATTGGCAATAGCGACCAAAGTACCGTCTTCAAGGTCACGGACTTCCCAGGAATGGGCACAGAAATGAAATGACATGCACGACTCCTATTGGCGAAGAAGGGTTGGTTTCTGGCGATGTTCGATGGCAAAGGTTGACGGTGGGGCTTGCAGAGCGCCCAGCTTTCGGGGATCAACTAGAGGTGATTAACAATTCGGCGCCCGATCGGCGCAGCTGCCTGAATGATGTACGGCTATTGTAGGCAGCTCCGCGATGCGAAAGCAAGCATTATTCTTGAGACTTTTCGTTACGCCCGTGCGGTTTCTCGTGTGAAACCGCAAACGATGTTTCGTTGGGCGAACGGCACGAGGTTATCTTGACCGTAGACCTCACGCTCCGCGTGAGGATTGCTTCCTCACGCGGAGCGTGAGGTCTACGATTTCCCGCCGGGCGCCTTATCGCAGCGGCAGCAGCACCGCGACGCGGAAGCCGAGGTTCGAGTGCCCGAAGTGCGGCGGGTCGGCGTTGCGGCTGGCGCAGCGTACATCCGCGGCGACGTTGCTCCAACCGCCGCCGCGCACCGCGAAGCCGCGCTTCGGATCGCCGTCAGTCGGATCGGTGACCGCCTCTTTCGGAAAGGCGCCGAAGCGCGTCGAGCAAAACTCCCAGACGTTGCCGAGCATGTCGTGCAATCGAAAGCCGTTGGCGCGATAGCTGCCGACCGGCGCGAGAAAGGCGTGTTCGTCGTCCATCGGCATGATCGTGCGCGGCCATTCGGGCTGAAGGCGCTTGAGCGTGCGATCACCGACGTTGGCGACCTTCCCCGACTTGTCCTCGTCCGGGCCCCACCAGTAGCGGTCGCCCGAACCCGCCCGGCACGCCCACTCCCATTGTGCCTCGGTCGGCAGATCGATCGTCACGCCGGCGACCTTGGTGCGTTGTTGCAGCCATTTGCAAAACGCGCGGCTATCGGTGTGGCTGACGTGGACGACGGGATGCTTGTCTTTAAGCTCGAACTTGCCGGCGAATCCGGGCATCTTCCAGTTCGTGCCGGGGCGATGCTTCCAGACGGCCTTGTCGTCGTGGGCGTTGCCGCCGCCGGTTTTTTCGATATCGGTCCCATATTTCGTTGCTTCAACGAAGCTGCGGAATTGGGCGACCGTCGTTTCGTACTTGCTGAGATAGAACGGCTGTGTCAACGTGACCTGATGACGCGGCGATTCGGCGTAGCCGCTGAGGTTGTGGCCGGGTTCGTCGGCGGGCGAGCCCATCAGGAATGTGCCCGGGGGGATGAGGACGAACGTCATGCCGAGGTCGTTCATCCATTCGAGCGGCACGCCCAGTGATTGGGCATACCTTTCCTGATACGAGCGGGCGACCTCGGTCTTGAATGGGAATGCCGGAGCATCGGGCGGTTTGTCCGGTCTCTTCTTTTTAAGCACGTCCAGGCCGCGCACGAGTTCCGGCGTCGTGTCGATCGGCTGCGACGTCGCGACGTGCGCAAACGCGGCCAGGGCGATGGTGACAAATACGCGGGGCATGGGATGACTCCGACAAGCGCCGCTTTCGACTTGGCGTTCGCGTGTCGTCGCGCGAACGCCAAGCCGCAAGCGGCCATTCAGGACTACTTCATTTCCTTGATGCGAATGTTGCGGAACTCGAACTTGCCGGTTTCGGCTTGCAGGCCGACGCCTTGGGCGCTCTTCATGGGGATCTTCATGTTTTCCATGAACTCGCCGTTGCACAGGCACTTGGCGATCGCGCCGACGCTGACGTCGATCTTGGTGATGTCGACGTTCGTGCCGTTCAACTTCGCGACCGGCTTGCCGTTCTGCACCGACACGTCGAGCGTGTCTTTGTCCGTCAGCACCTTGCCGTTGACGATGGTGGAGACGACGCCGTTCTTGACGGTGATGTCGAGTTCGTTCCAATCGTCGTTCTTGAATTTCTTGAGTTGCTTCATCTCATTGCGGCGAATGAAGTCGCGCACTTGCAGCTGGGGGCCGCGCACATAGACGCCGCTGTCGGCCTTGGCGGCGGCGCGGAACTGGATCTTGAGGTTGAATTCGCTTTCGAAGTTCTTGACCGTGTAGAGATCCTTGATGCCTTTGCCTTCCTCGGCAACGATAACGCCGTCAACGACGCGGAAGCGTTTGTCGCCGGTTTCGGTTTTGCCGGTGAGGTCGGATTCTTTGCCGTACTTCCAGCCGGTGAGGTCCTTGCCATTGAAGAGGCTGACGTAGCCAGGCTCGTCGCCGGCATTGCCGTTGACGCTGCAGGCGAGTCCGGCGAAGAGGGCGAATGCGAACATGGTTGCGCCGCGGAGTGCGAGATTCATCGAAGGCTCCTGAAAAGGGAAAGGAAGGTGTGTTACGTTCGGGCTGGTGGGATGAGTTTAAGCGCGGGATAACGTAGCTGCAATTGTTTTTCCGAAAAATTGCAACGATCACGGCGTCAATCGTCGCTTGGGATATCGTGCGATAGCGGCCCTGTACCCTGCATCTTTTGCCCGAAGTGCCATAGTGGGCGCGCAGTGTTATGACGCTTTTGCCATGCCGGCGCGGAAAACTCCCGCAGGTTATTGGCAGATGGGCATCGATTTGCAACGGAAGGCGGTACAATCGTGGTGGTTTTTTTGTTGGTCCCAAGAGGCAACCAAGTGTCACACTTTCATGCGTTTCTCTGGCTTACTCTCCTGTTCGGCTCTTGTTGGCTTCCGGTCGGGTCCGTACAGGCTCAGGTCGCACCGGCGCGAGAGCAAGGTGTCGTATTCGTGGCTGAGCCCGCGGGGGATTTTCGCCTCGTCGTCCAGAACATGGAGCGGATCGTCGCCCGGTCGGGCTTGCCACTGAGGGTTGTGGCCGTGAATTGGGCGACTGGCGACATACCCTATGACATTCGCGATCGGGACAACCATCAGCGCGCGGGCCGCGCCCTTGCGCAGCGCGTGCTGGCCTACCACAAGGCTTGCCCCGGACGCAAGGTATTCCTAGTCGGGCACAGCGGGGGTGCCGCCGTCGTTCTGGCGGCTACGCATAGCCTGCCCGCTAACGCCGTCGAGCGCATCGTCCTGTTGGCGCCGGGTGTCTCCTCGCATCACGATCTGCGTTGCGCCTTGAGTGTATCTCGATGCGGCATCGATCATTTTTATAGCCGCGACGACGAATTGCTGAGGGCATGCATAGACCTGTTCGGCACCAACGACGGACGAGGCACACGCGCCGCCGGCGAGGTCGGCTTCGTGCCGATCGTTGCTTCCAAGGCCGATGCCGCACTCTACCGCAAACTGCGCCAGCATCCCTGGTGTGAGGCGTACGGCGCGGTCGGCAATCACGGCGGGCACTTCGGGGTCGCTCGGCTGACGTTCGTGTCGAAGGTCGTGATGCCGCTGCTCACAGCGCCGTGATGATGAGTTGGAGCTGGCTTGGACATGTTAGCCGGACGCGCAAACGACGGAAGGAAGACCATACGTCGCTTGCGCGTCCGGCTAACGGCAGAGCTGGTTATTCGCAAGTTCTATTTTCAGGCGGCGCGGGCCTGGATCTCTTGCTCCAACTCCGCGACGATCTCTCGATTCAAGACTCCATCCAGAAAGGCCAGAGCGCGGGCCACGACGGCGCCGTCCACGACGCGGTGGTCGTACACGATGCGCACCGAAACGGCTCCATCCTTGCCGATGGATCCGTAATTCAAGGTGGTTGTGAGCGGCGAGATCGGGTGCAGCGACTCGGCGCCGAGTCCGGAATAAACGCTCACCCCGAATGTGCCCAGGTAGTTGGCCCGTTTGCGTCCGGAGAAGTTCAGACCCAACCACCAGGCGAAGCGGCGCAAGGCCCAGGGCAAACGGCCAAGGCGCAGCACGCGCTGGAACAGGGCGATGTCGTCAATCGGTTTGTCCTTGTAGCCGCGCAGGTGCGCCTGGAGGTTGCGCAGGGATTGCTCTTCGGGGCGCCGGAGCTGGCCCCAAAAAACCGCGTTCTCCCCCTCGTACTCACGCTCGACGGCGATCGAGGCGATGCTGTGCGGATGCTCGTAAAGATGCGGGCGCGGAAAAGACACATAGGCGCGGCGCAACTCGGGAAACCGCAGGGCGGTGAGCGCGTACGCTTTCGTGAAGATCGCGCACCAGCCGGGAACGTCAGGCCCCGGCGCAAGGCGTGCCCGCGCCGCGACGACGTTGGCGATATTCATCGCCCGCTGGACCGGCACGGTCGGGATGGATTTGGAGACGGCCATCAGGTCGCACATGATCCGCCGCGGCGCTGACAACGCGATCTTACGGCCGACGGCTTTGGTCGCTCCTGCTTCGGGACTGTGCATGGATTCGTCTCCAACCGGCCCAGAAAATGCTCATCACGAAAACACGGAAGTACGAAAAGCCGAAAGTGGGACGCGTTTGCTTCTGCATTCTCTCCGTTGCAAACCCGTCGCCTTTCGTGTTTTCATGCTTTCGTGTTTTCGTGATTGATTCTTGTTAGGCGATTGGCAGGAGTTACTATACCAACCCGAAGCGTTAGCGAGGGCCACAGCATTCCTCGCTAACGCTTCGGGTTGGTATACTATTTTCTGCCGTTCGCCTTAGCGGCCGATCAGTCCCCCCAGGCGCGGGAGAAATCGGCCCACGCGTTGGCAATAGCTGAGGTAAGAGGGGCCGTGGCGCTCGGTCAGATGTTGCTCCTCGATATTCGCCTTGAAGTTCATGACGCTGACATGCAGCGTCGCGATCAGGATCATCGGCAGGTTCGACACGACAAGCGCCGAGCAGAGCATCAGCAGAATGCTCAGGCTGTAGATCGGATGGCGCACCAGGCCGAAGAGCCCGCCCGTGACGAGTTCGGTCTTTTGACTGGGCACGATGGCCATGCTCCAGTTGCGGCCCATCAGCAGCCAGCAGGACAATGTTGCCAGGTAACAAACGACGCCCACCACGGCGGCGGTGCAGCGGGTCGCGTAAACGGCTGGTACGCTGACGGCCCAATCCGGCAGGCTGAACGGGCCATGATCAAGGTAAGCGGCCAACGCGGGCAACGTATTCCAGGCGAGGAACACCGCGCAAACGCCCAGCCAAAGTCGCTTCTCGCGCCGTTGCCGAGGGACGACGCCCGCGCGCTGGCCGTAGCGAATCCGCTTGTAAAAAACCAGTAGGAATACGGTGCTCCAGTACGCCCAGACCGTCAGCGTCAGAGTGCCGACAGGCCAATCGATGGTCATGATCGCTTCTCCGCTGCGCGTGTTTTTTCGTCGCTTCCACCTGTATGGATAACATGGTTTTGCCTGAGGGGCGGGCTGGTAAACTGCCATTGCCTTGGCAAGATGGCAGGTCCTTGACGCGCCTCAGAGGGCATGGGGGCGTTGGGTTTGGCGTCGGCAGAACCACTTAATCATAATCGACTGGATCGAGTCAATAACGATAGAAGAATTGTGCCTTGCTGTGTTTCAAGCTCCCTGTTATTCTGGTCGAAAAGTGGAGTAGAAGCTAACTGGGGAGGTGATCTCCCCCTTCTTGTTTGTTGCCTGACCTTGGACCGGCCCGGCGGGCCGAGCCAGAGGAAGTGTCAAGCCTGGCCGTGGGACTTGTTGGACGACAGGAGAGTCGGAATGGCCCAACCCAAATGCCACAGAAAAGCCCTATCCCTTGGGCGGGGAGTGTTGTGCGATTACGTTCATTATTGCGAGTCGGGCCACTCCGCCACGGCCGAGCGCCTGATGCGCGTGCCGGCCGTGGTCGCCGCGCGGCTTGCCGCATTGCCGCGCCCTAGCTGGGCAGCCATCATGACCAGGGCCTTCGCCCTCGCTGCTCGAAATCACCCGGAGATGCGCTCGGCGTACTTCTCGTTTCCCTGGGGGCATATCGGGGAGTACGAGTGGCCGATCGCCAACGTCATCATGGTTCGCCGCGTCGGGGATGAGGACGTGCTGTTTCTGGCGCCGTTGCACCAGCCGGAAAGCCAATCCCTGCAGGCTCTCGACGCGCATCTACGCCGTTATCAAGAGGCCCCCCTCGAGTCCATCCACGCGTTTCGCCAGGCGATGCGGATTAACCGTCTACCCCGGTTGATCCGCCGCTTCCTGTGGTGGCTGAGCCTCAACGTCTTTCCCAACCACCGAGTACGCGATTTCGGCACCTTCGGCGTCACGACCATGAGCCCTTATGGCGCGAAGACGCTGCAAGTCCCCAGTCTCTGGGCCGCGCTCCTTCATTATGGCCCTATCTCTGACGCAGGCGAGGTGAGCGTGGGGCTGGTCTTCGACCACCGTATCATGGACGGCGGCGTCGTGGGCTACACTCTCATGGAGATGGAGCAGGTCCTGCAACACGAAATCGTCGCCGAACTGCAAAGCATGCGCGGCGCCCAGGCAGCCTGAGTACGAACATCAAGGAGTGACTTCATGACGACCCGAGACGACGCCTTGCGCTTGCTGGAAAAAACCCTTGCTATGGAGCCCCACACGCTGACCGGCGTAGAGGCGCTCAGGGATCTTTCCAACTGGGACTCCATGGCCACCATCATGTTCATCGCCATGGCCGACAAGGAGCTCGGGCTGCGCCTCAACGGCAGCCAGGTGGCCCGCTGTCGAACGGTTGGCGAATTGCTCGCGTTGCTGGGCATCGCGCCGCTGGAACGGGCAGCCTGAACACTCGGCACGCACTAAGGAGTTCCCGTGTTCGCAGCTATCCGGGCGATCGAGTATCACCTCCCGGAAAGGATCCTTGCCAACGATGAGCTGGCGTGCGCCTTTCCCGACTGGTCGCCGCAGAAGATTGCGGACAAGACGGGCATCGTCGAACGGCGCATTGCGGCGCCAGGGGAATGCGCCTCCGATCTGGCGTTTGCCGCGGCGCATAAATTGTTCGCCAGCGGCGCGTGCCGCCCGGACGAAGTCGATTTTCTCCTCTTGTGTACACAGTCGCCCGACTACTTCCTCCCCACCACCGCCTGCATACTTCAGGATCGCCTCGGCCTGCCTACTACCGCGGGAGCACTCGACTACAACCTCGGCTGCTCCGGTTTCGTCTACGGCTTGAGCCTGGCCAAGGGCCTGATCGAGACCGACCAGGCCGCCAAGGTGCTCCTCCTGACTGCGGAGACGTACAGTAAATTCCTCCATCCGCACGACAAGAGTGTGCGCCCACTGTTCGGCGACGCGGCGGCGGCAACCCTGGTGCACCGTCGCCATGACGCTGCCCCAGGCGGCTTCCCCTGGATCGGCCCATTCGTCTTCGGCACCGACGGCAAAGGTATGGCAAATCTGATCGTGTCCGGCGGCGGCATGCGCCGGCCTGACCAGAGCCCCGCAGCGTCTGAACCCGACACTCCCGCCTCCGCCTGCGGCCACCTCTACATGAACGGTCCGGAAATCTTCGCATTCACGCTCGACGCGGTGCCCAAGGCTGTCCAGGCCCTTCTGGCCCGCGCGGAGCGGACGATCGACGAGATTGACTTGTTCGTATTCCACCAGGCCAATCGCTACATGCTGGAACACCTGCGCGACAAATTGCAGATCCCTCACGACAAATTCGTCGTCGCCATGAGTCACGTCGGTAACACCGTCTCGTCCACCATCCCGATCGCTCTGCGGGACTCGAGCGCGCGCCAACTCTTGCCTCCGGGCAAATTGATCATGTTGGTGGGCTTCGGTGTCGGCTACTCGTGGGCGGCCACGCTGATGCGCTCGTGAAGCCAGCGGAAGCTCGGCTCCTCAGAATCACTGCTCAATTCCTCGTTCTCCATTCCCAATTGCAATGAAAAACGAAGAACGATGAATGTGGAAGTGCACGCGGAAATCATGATAATAACGGAGCAGATTAGTACAGAGGCCGCGCTACTCCGACCGCGCGATTAACATCCATGACACCCGACGACAAGCTCCTCGCCGACGACGTGCGCGCGCTGCATCGCCTGGGCTACGCGCAAGAGCTGGCGCGCTGCCTGGGCGCGTTCTCCAACTTCGCCATCTCCTTCTCGATCATCTGTATCCTCGCCGGCGGCATTACTTCGTTTCACCTGGGATTTTGCAGCGTCGGCGGCGCGGCCATCGGCATCGGTTGGCCGCTCGTCGCCCTCTTCGCGCTCATCGTCGCGGCCACGATGGCCCAGATCGCCTCCGCGTTTCCCACCGCCGGAGGCCTCTATCACTGGGCGTCGATCCTCGGTGGCCGCGGCTGGGGCTGGATGACCGCCTGGTTCAATCTCGCCGGACTCGTGACGGTTCTGGCCGCGATCAACGTCGGCGCCTTCGAGTTCGCCAGCCGGGCATTCTTTCCCGAATGGGGCGACAACAAACTTGTGCAATTCGCCGTCGTCCTGGCCATGACCGCTTCGCAGGCTCTCGTCAATCACCTCGGCATCCGCCTGACCTCGCGCCTGACCGATCTCAGCGGCTTCTTGATTTTCATCGTCGCCCTTGCTCTCACCGTCACGATGTTTGCTCTCGCCGCGCGCTGGGACTGGTCGCGGCTCGTCACCTTCACCAACTACGGCGGCGCGCTGGGCGAGCAGACCGTTTGGCCTGAAGCGCCCACGGCGTTGCTGTTTGTCCTTGGCTTCATGCTCCCCGCGTACACGATCACTGGCTTCGACGCCTCGGCCCACGCCGCCGAGGAAACCGTCGGCGCCGAACGGCGCGTGCCGCGCGGCATCGTCGGCGCCGTGCTGGCGTCGGGCATTGCCGGCTGGATCATGCTCTGTGCTGTCGTCCTGGCCATTCCCGACATGGACGAGGCCGCACAAAAGGGTGCGCGCGTCTTCCATGCGATTCTCGACATCGTGCCGCCGACCTGGCGTGCGATCCTCTTTGCCGCCATCTTCACGTCTCAATATCTGTGCGGCCTGGCGACGGTAACGTCGGCGTCGCGCATGGCGTTCGCCTTCGCGCGCGACGGCGGTCTCCCCGCGTCCAAGCGACTCGCTCACGTTGACCCGACGCATCGCACGCCGGTGCTCGCCATCTGGACGGTAGCGCTGGCATCCATCCTGTTCACGCTGCTCACGCCCGTCTACGAGACGATCACCGCGGTTTGTACGATCTTCCTGTACATCTCGTATGCCGTGCCGATCGCTTTGGGCCTCGTCGCACATGGTCGCTGGTGGACGCGCATGGGCCCCTGGCAGCTCGGCGTCTGGTATCGCCCACTCGCCCTGGTCAGCGTCATCGGCTGCGCCGGCATGATCGCGATCGGCGTGCATCCGCCCAACGACAGCGCACTCTACGTAATACTCGGCGTGACGGCGCTGCTGGTTGGGGTGTGGTTCGCCGTGGCACGTCGCCATTTCCACGGCCCGCCGCTCGGCGTTCTCGACAAGCATCGCCTGGATGAAATACAAACGGCAGAGGCGGCGGTGCGGCAACTGCCGGTGGCGCATGAAGGTGAGAGCGGATAAATATTGATTCAGACGGCTATTTGAGCAGAGCGACGAATCCCGCCTGTTCGAAATGATGATCGCCCGTCAACGCTTCGCTGATCCCGAGCCTGTTCATGACTACAAAAGACGTGCAATCCGTGAGGGACCATTGTTTGTCGAGACGAGCGTGATAGAGGGCAACGGCGTCATTGAGAAGCGGACGTTCGCACGGAACAAAGCTGATGTCGGCATCGCCGAGGACGTCGATGCGAAGCGCAACGAACTCATTGCGCCCTTGCTCCGTGCTCGCCATCGCGTCACCCACCTCCATGAATACCCAATCGCTGGTCACGATCTTGCCGGAGAAATTGTCGAGGAAGCTGGTGGCGCGCGCATGCCATGAATCCTTTGGATGGACCAGCGCGAGCCACAAGAATGTATCGGCGAAAACGATTGTCATCGCTTCGGCGTCCCGTGGAGATAATGATCGTGTTGCTGGGCCAGGTCCTCGGGCAATCCCGTCACCGTTCCGGCGTGCTTGAGCAAGCGTTTGCCGACCCCTTTCGGCGCGTCGGTATCTTTCGCATTGGCGCGCTCGTCGATGCGGACGGTCACTTTGGTGCCGTTCGGAATCGGACACGTTTGATCGAGCACTACCAGGCCATTATTGACGACGCCAGTGAGTTCCATGGTGTCAATTCCTCGAATCGTGTCATCGATCTCGATTCGTCGAGGAGCGGAGCCAAGCGGAATCGCTTCTGGACGTACCGAACACGCATCATCACTATTATAAGAGTTCCGATCGTTGAGTTGCCTGGCCATCTCTGAAAAATGAGATCGACCGATCGAAAACCGCGCGCAAGGATCCTCACACGGCTGCCGGGTTCCTATTTCTCGCAAAAGACCGATTGTCCCGCCTACAATAGCTCGGCCCATTCCCAAGCCACGGTGATCCATGATGCGCACGCTGTCTGCATTTGCCTTTGGTTTTTCGTTGCTGCTGACCTTCACCGCGCTTACTCCCGGCGGCGAGCCAAAGAAGCGCGCGGCTGAGAACGCCTGGAGCGTCGACGACATCGTCAACACGGAGGAAGCAAGCGACATGCGGATCGCGCCAGACGCCAAGCACATCGTCTGGGTCAAGCGTTCGCCCGACAAGGACAAGAACGAACTCATCGCGCATCTCATGCTCTCCAACCTCGCCGACCCGAAGGAGCCGATCCAACTCACGCGCGGCAATCACTCCGCGACGCAGCCGCACTGGTCTCCTGACGGCAAGCGTATCGCCTTCCTCTCCGCGCGGCCTGCGCCCAAAGGCTCGAAGAAACGCGATGACGACGACAAGGACGACGACAAGACACAAGTTTGGCTCATCAACCCCTTCGGCGGCGAAGCATGGGTGCTGACCTCGTCGCCGCGCGACGTAGTTACCTTCGCATGGAAGGACAATGACACGATCCTCTACGTTGCGCAAGAGCACAAGGGAAAACGGGAAATCGACTTGAAGGAAAAGAAAGACACCGCGCAGGTCATCGATGACGAGCCGAACGAGCCGCCAGTGCGCCTGTGGACCGTGGACGTGAAGGAGAAGAAGAGCGAACGGCTCACCGACAACGCTGACCGCATTCAGGCGCTCGCCGTCTCGCCTGATGGCAAATACGCGGTGACGATTCACGAGCGCTCCCTGAGCTACACGTTCGATCATCGCCTCAAGCCAGCGGTCTATCTCTACGATCTCGTAAAGAACGAACGCAAGCGAATCTTCGGGGATAAGTTCAACATCGCCAAGATCTACTGGCAGCACGACAGCAAGGGCTTCTTCGCAATCAATCAGTTCACGAATCATCCGCGCTTCTTGATGGCGTATATCGAAGAGCTGTACCACTTCAACCTGGCGGATGCGTCGGCCGCGCGCGTCGAGCTGAATTGGCCGCGCGGGCTGGCGGACAGCAGCGACGGTTTCGCGGTCACGCCGGACGGGTTCGTCGCACTTTTGGCTGACGGCGTACGCCACGTCGCGCAGCGCTACGTCAAGACCGGCGCAAAGTGGACAACGGTAGGGTTGACGCCGACTAACCTCCAAGAAGTCCGCGTCAGCAACGACGGCAAGACGATGGTCTATTTGGAATCGAGCGCGACCAGCCCGCCGAAGTGGCTCTTCTCCCCTCTCCCGATGGCGGACGGGCCGGGACCGAAAGTGCTTGTTGATCTGCAAGCCGAGCTGCGCAAGAAGCCGATGGCGAAGACCGAGTTGATTCGCTGGAAGGGCGCCCTTAACGAGGACGTCGAAGGCCTCGTCTCCTATCCGCACGAGTACCAGCAAGGCAAGAAGTATCCGCTGATCGTCCTCATCCACGGCGGGCCGCACTGGGCCGACTTCGATCACTGGGACGAACGCTGGGCCTACGTGCGCAACCTGCTCTGCGCCCGCGGCGCGTTCGTGCTGCGGCCCAATTATCACGGCAGCTCACACTATGGTTTAGCTTTCGCGGAAGCCATCGAGGGCAAGTATTATTTGCCGGTCGAAGACATCGAAAAGGGGATCGACGCCTTGGTTGCGCGCGGCCAGGTCGACAAATCGAAGATCGGCCTCGGGGGCTGGTCGAATGGCGCGATCCTGACGATGTCGCTCATCACGCGCCGCCATTATCAGGCCGCCAGCGCCGGCGCCGGCGGCTCGGAGTGGTCGGCCGACTGGGGCGTCTGCGATTTCGGCATGAGCTTCTCGAACTACTACATCGGCAAGTCGCCCTTGGAGGATCCGCTCCTCTACCTCAAGAATGCGCCCTACTATGATTTCCCCAAGGTGAAGACGCCGACGATCCTCTTCCACGGCAGCGAGGACAAGGACGTGCCGACCCATCATAGCTGGTACCAGTTCCGCGCCTTGCGCGAACTGGGCAAGGCCGACGTGCGCTTCCTCCTCTTCCCCGGCGAGAAGCACGGTTTGCGGAAGCTGACCCATCGGCGGCGCAAAATCGAAGAGGAGCTGGCATGGTTCGACAAGCATCTCTTCCAGACCGCGAAGCCGGCCAATGTCGCCCTGAAGGACGATTCGCCGCTCGGCGTCGCGCTCGCTCTGAAGAAGGCCGCCAGGTCGGGCCGACTCTACGGCGAGATGAAGGACGGCGTGCTCGTACCGGAGACGGTCATATACAAAAATGTTCGTATCGGCCGCTTCGAGGTGACGCGGGCTCAATATGCGCAGTTCGACAAGACGTACGCCATCGAGCCGGGGACCGACAACTTCCCGGCGACCGGCGTGTCGTTCGAGCAGGCGAAGGCGTATTGCGCCTGGCTCGCGAAGAAGACGGGGCAGGCGTTCCGCCTCGGCACCGTCAAGGAGATGACGCCGATCTACGACGACGCGGAGGGGACCGAGAATACGCTCGATCACTGGGCCGGCTATTCGATCAACCCCGAAGACCGCGCGAAATTGGAGGCTTCGATCAAAGAATTGGGAGGTAGAGCACCGCTCCTGAAGGAAGTCGGCAGCTTCAAAAGCTCCGACGCGAAGGCAAGCATCTTCGACCTGGGAGGCAACGCCGCCGAATGGGCCGACGACGGCGCTATGGGCAAGGCGCTCGGCGGCAGCGCGATCATCGCGTCCGGCGAACGCCATCAACGTACGCCGACAGCGGAGTATGTCGGTCTGCGCGTCGTGATCGGCAAGTAAACGATCACGTCTTCTTGCGGCTCTTCTTCACCGGCTCCGCGCGCTTGTTTTGCTGGGCAGGCAGGCCCATCTGCGTGAAGGCAACCTTGATCATCTCGCCCAGCACGTCGAGATCGACGTCCACGAGCTTCCTGATGTACAGACACGCTTTGCCCGTCTTGTGTTTGCCGAGCTTCTTCAGATATTTCTCGAAGCGCACCAGCCCCGGCAGGAAGTAGAGCGACATCTGCCCCTTGCGCGGCGAAAAGCCGATGAGGGCGCAATCGCCTTCGTGGCCGCTGTCGTACTTGTAGTGGCACGCGCCGAAGCCGACGATGCTCGGCCCCCACATCTTGGGCTCCAGGCCGGTGATATTTCGCATCATCTTGAGAATGGTGAAGGCGTCCTCGCGCTGCGTGGCGTCGGCGAGCTTGTTGAGGAAGCCTTCGACGCTGACGTCGGTTTTCTTGGTTTTTTGTTCAGCCATGATATGCTCCATGATCGCCGCTTGCGGCTTAGCGTTCGCAAGGCGTCACGCAAGCGCTAAGCCGCAAGCGGCGAAAAGGCTCTATCGCGTCACCTGTTTCGTCGCCGCCAGCGCCCGCGCGCTTACCGACAGCACGCGCAGGAAGCCCTCGCTGTCGGCGTGATCGAATTCGCCGATCGCCTCCATCGACGCGTTCGCTTCCGAATAGAGCGAGTGCGGCACATCGGTCGCCGACGCGAAGTGCGTGTGGCCCTTGTAGAGCGATACCTGCACCGTGCCGGTCACGAGCTGGGCGAACGATTTGACTGCATCGAGCGCCACCTTCGACGCCAGATCGTAGCCGTAGCCTTGATAGACCTGCTTGGCGAGCATCAATGACAGATGATCGAACAGCTCGCGTGAACGGCGGTCGAGCACGAGCTGCAATAGGTAAAAATACGCGCTGCCGAGCAGCTCCATCCCAGGCGCCTCATACACGCCGCGGCTCTTGATGCCGACGAAGCGGTTTTCGACGAGGTGATAGCAGATGCCGACGCCGTGCTTGCCGCCGAGCTGGTTGGCGCGCGTGATCGCTTGATACGCGGTCGTCTTGTTGTTGTTGATCGACACGGGGCGGCCCTTCTCGAACCGAATGGTGACGAGCTCCGGCGCGTCGGGCGCCTTCGTCGGATACACGCCCATCTCCGGCGTGACGAAGCTCGGCGGCGTCTCCAGCGACTCGAGCTTGCCCGCTTCGTGCGTCAGGCCGAGCAGGTTCGCGTCGGTCGAGTACGGGGCGTCCTTCGTCGCCTTGATCGGCAACTTTCGCTCGTTGCAGTAATCGATCATCTCGCTGCGGCCGCGGAACTTGCTCAAGAACGCTTCATCGCGCCACGGGGCGTAGACCTCGAAGGTCGGCTCGAGCATGTTGGTGACGAGCTGGAAGCGGACTTGATCGTTGCCGCGCCCGGTCGCGCCGTGGGAGAGGACGCTGATGCCGCGTTTGCGCATTTCGGGGAGCATGCCGGCGACGATGACGTGTCGGCCGATGCCGGTGGTGTTCCAGTAGCGGCCTTCGTAGTACGCCTGGGCCTGGATGATGTCGAGCCCGGCCTCGGCGATGGCGTCGTGCAGTGGGATGCGCACGTAGTCCTTGGCGCCGCAGGCGAGCATGCGCGTGCGGACGGTGTCGAAGTCGGACTCGTCGGGCTGGGCCATGTCGGCGGTGAAGGCGACGACGGTGACGCCGTTGTCGACGAGCCAACGCGTGATGGTGCAGCTATCGAGCCCGCCGGACGCGGCGAAGGCGACGGTTTTGCCCTTGAGGGTGGTGACGGTGGTTCGCATGAGTGTCGCCTTTCGTCATATGGGTTAGAGATTCCATTCTACGAACGAAAGGCGTCGGCGGGAGTAGTTGTCAGTTGTGTCGAGTTTAGCCGCGGCTCGCAGAGCCGCGGGGGGGGGGGGGCCCC
>SXGS01337518.1_pt1 | contig 53367 bp, 47 predicted proteins | sample 3174681 | NCBI WGS metagenome assembly SXGS01 (sample SAMN11356861, study PRJNA531348) | freshwater metagenome | isolation source: freshwater sample F1-80 | place: China: Fuxian Lake, Yuxi | collected 2017-12-25
ATCGGCGCGCTGCCCACCCTGGCGAGCAATCGCTGAACGCGGAACCCCGCCTTTTGTGGTGAAGACCTCTCAGGTCCCTTCACTGATTCCATTGGGGTTGCCGGTCCCCAAACCCCTCAACTGCGAAAGTCAGGTTAGCGGATCGATCACTATCCGCGCATCCAGCGGCACTACGACAAGCCGAAGCCCTACGCGACGGAGGTGGCGCGCAACGGGCGCTGGAAGCTGCTATCGCGCGATGGCGTCCTGGCGGCGCTATTCGATCTCGAGGCCGATCCGCTCGAGTCGGCGAACGTGCTGGACCGGTAACCGAAGGTGGCGGCGGAGTTGACGGAGCAGGTTCGCGCGTTCCTGGCGGCGCCGGTCATACGGGAGTGGACTTGCGCCGATCCCGATGAGCGCCGATGGGATCGGGAACCGCCCGTCCGCCGCCCTTGATCGCGGTGATGAAGTGAACCTCGCTCGCCGAACCCACCGTCTCCAACAGCCCTGCCGGCGACACCTCGCCATCCACCGCCACCGACACGTTCGACCGCAGCCGTCCGGCTTCCACTAACCGGTCGCGCAGGCCGGGGAAGCGCGCCTCCAGACTGTCGATCACGGCGCGAACCGTCGAGCCCTCCGCCTCCACCTCACCGCGACCGCCTGTGAGCGGCCGCAGCAACGTGGGAATGAATACCAACGCCATCTAGCCCTTGGACCAGATCGCCGCCATCACCGCCGGGGGATTCATCGGCAGCCGCGTCATCCGCACGCCCGTCGCGTGGGAGACCGCGTTGGCGATGGCGGGCGTCGGTGGCACGATGTTCGCCTCGCCGACTCCGCGCACGCCGAACGGATGCCCGGGATTCGGCACTTCCACGATGATCGTGTCGATCATCGGGAGATCGAGCGAGGTCGGCATGCGATAGTCGAGCAGGCTCGAGTTCATCATCGCGCCGTCCTTGCTCATCCAGTACTCTTCGTTGAGCGCCCAGCCGATGCCCTGCACGGATCCTCCTTGCATCTGGCCCTCGACATACGCCGGATGGATCGCCTTGCCGGCGTCCTGCACGGAGGTGAAACGCAGGATCGTGGTCTTGCCGGTTTCCGGATCCACTTCCACGTCGACAACCACGCCGGCGAAGGAACCGCCCACGCCCTTCGGGTTCACGGCGGCGCGCCCGACCACCGGTCCGCCGGTCTCGCCGATGCGCGCCGCCAGATCGGCGAAGCTCATCGAATGGCCGTTCTGCTTGTACTGGCCGCGATCGACTTCCACCGTGTCCGGATCGACGCTCCACAGCTTCGCCGCCCGCTCCCGCATCTGGCGAACGACGTCCTGCGCGGCTTCGTAAGCCGCGATGCCGGTGGCGAACGTGACGCGGCTGCCTCCAGTCACCGCCGTGAAGCCAACCGAATCGGTGTCGGCCACCGTCGGGTTCACGCGATCCACGGGAATGCCTAGCACCTCGGCGGCCTGCATCGCAATCGAGGTCCGCGTTCCGCCGATATCGGTGGAGCCTTCCACCAGATTCGCCGTGCCGTCCGCGTTGATGCTGATCGTGCAACTGGACGGCAGCCCGACGTTGAACCAGAAGCCGATCGCCACGCCCCGGCCGCGATTCGGCCCGCCGAGCGGCGACCGGTAGTGTTCGCTGTTCTTCATCGCCTCGAGCACTTCCACGCAGCCGATCCGGCGGTACTTGGGACCGTCCGCGCGCCGCGTGCCCTCCTTGGCGGCGTTCATCAGGCGAAGCTCGATCGGATCGATTCCGAGCTTCTCCGCCAACTCGTCCACCACGCTTTCGGTGGCGAACGCGGCGTTGGGAGCGCCGGGCGCGCGGTACGCGGCGGTGCTCGGCTTATTGACCACGACATCGTATCCGTGGATGGTCTGGTTCGCGATGTCGTAGGAGGCGAAGACGCACATGCCGGCGGGTCCCACCATCGCGCCGGGATAGGCTCCCGCCTCGAATGCCAGATAAGCCTGAGCGGCCACGATCCGGCCGTCTTTCTTCGCCCCCATCTTCACGCGTAGGAACGATCCCGGCGTGGGACCGGTGCCTTCCAGCACGTCCTTGCGCGTCATCACGATCTTCACCGGGCGGCCCGTCTTTTTCGAAAGCAACGCGGCCACCGGTTCGAGATAGACGGGGATCTTTCCGCCGAATCCGCCGCCGATCTCCATCGGCGTCACCTTCACGCGCGACACCGGAATGTCGAGCACGCACGCCGTGGCATCGCGCACCACGAACGATCCCTGGGTGCTGCACCAGACGAGCACGCGGCCGTCGTTGTTCCACAGCGCCGTGGCGTTCTGCGGTTCGATGTAGCCTTGATGCACGGTGGACGTGGAGAACTCGCGCTCGACGATCACCTCGGCTTCGGCGAAGCCGGCCTCGCTGTCGCCCATCACGTGGCGGAAATGTTCGGACACGTTGCTCGCGGTGGAGGTCTTCTCGCCGAGTTCGTGCGTATGGAGATCCTCGTGGAGCAGCGGCGCGCCGGGGAGCATCGCCTCGGGCGCGGTCAGCACGCAGGGAAGCGGCTCGTATTCGACCTCGATCAGGCGGGCCGCTTCCTCGGCTACGTGCAGGCTGGCCGCCGCCACCGCCGCCACCGCGTGGCCGCGATAGAGCGCCTTGCCCCTGGCGAGCACGTTGCCGCGAACGTAGGAAAGCGGCGTCTCGCCCTCGCCGATGTCGACCATGCGGTCGCTCGACTCGGGCAGATCGGCCGCGGTGACCACCGCCTTCACGCCCGGATACGCTTCCGCGCGGCTGGTATCGATGCTCTTGATGCGGGCGTGCGCGTGCGGACTGCGCAACACGAACCCGTGGAGCAGGCCCGCCATCTGAAAGTCCGCGCCATAGAGGGCGCGGCCGGTCACCTTGTCGGCGCCGTCGTGCCGGATGGGCCGGGTGCCGATCACGCTGTAGGCCGGTTGGCTCATGCTTTCACCTCTCGCATTTCGCGCGCGGCCTGTTGGACGGCCCGAATGATCTTGTCGTAGCCGGTGCACCGGCCGAGAGTGGTGGCGAGCCAGAACCGGATGCGGTCCTCCGAAGGATCGGGCTCGTGGTCGAGCAGCGCTTTGGCGGCGACCAGGAAGCCGGGCGTGCAGATGCCGCACTGCAGCGCGGCCTGTTCGAGAAACGCCGTCTGGAGCGGATGCAGCGCCGATCCCCGGGCAAGCCCCTCGACGGTGCCGATGCTGGCGCCCTGGGCTTCCACCCCCAGCACCAGGCACGACGTCACGATGCGGCCGTCCATCTCCACGGTGCAGGCTCCGCAGTTGCCGTCGTTGCAGCCTTCCTTGGCTCCGGTGAGGTTCAGCTTATCGCGCAGGCATTCGAGCAGGCTTTCCCGCGGCTCGCAGAGGAATTCGGCGGGCTCGCCGTTGACGGTGGTGCTTACGCGGACGTTCGATGACATCTAGTGGACTCCCTGCGCCTGCCGGGCGGCGGCGGTCAGCGCGCGGCGCGTCAGCACGGCGCAAAGATGACGGCGGTACTCGATGGTTCCGCGCATGTCGGTGATCGGTTTGGCGGCGGCCTTGGCGGCCTCTCCCGCGAGAGCGAAGGTCTCTTCGGTGGCGGGTTTCCCGGCGATAGCCTGGCCCGCCTCCGGGACGAGCAACGGCGTGGGAGCGACAGACGCCAGCGCGACGCGCGCGGCCGTGACAACGCCATCGGCGATCGTGAGCGAAACTCCGGCGCCCGCCACGGCGATATCCATCTCGTTGCGAGGAATGAAGCGGAGATAGTGCGCGCCCGAGCCCGGCCGCGGCGCGGGAATGTGGATGCTCACCAGAAGCTCGCCGTCCGCCAGCGCATTGCGCCCCGGAGCGACGCAGAAGTCCTCGGCGGCGATGGCGCGCTCGCCCGCCGGGCCAACGACGCGGCAAGTGGCTCCCAAAGCGATCAGCAGCGGAGTCGCGTCGGCGCTGGGCGCGGCGTTACAGAGATTCCCTCCGATGGAGGCGCGGCCCTGAATGGCCGTTCCGCCGATCAGCGACGCGACTTCGACGAGCGAGGGGAAGACCGCCCGAACCTGCGCGTCGCCATAGATGCGCCAGCAGGCAACCGCGGCGCCCAGCGTGAGGCCGCCGCCGGAATCGAAGGTCAGCGCCGAGAGTTCGGGAATGCGCTTGGCGTCGACGACCAGACCGGGCTCGCGCCGGTGAGCCCGCATCTGGACGATGAGATCGGTGCCGCCGGCGAGCAGGCGTGCGCCCGGGTTCGCCGCGAGAAGGGAGACGGCCGCGGACACCGAGTCCGGGGCCGCATAGTCGAACGAATGCACGTGGAGGCTCCTAGTGGTGGGTAGTCTTTCAGCGTACAACGGGGATGCACTCCGTGGGCGAGTGAAAATTTCGACAGGTCAGGCAATCCGCGGCGGCGGCCCGGTCGTACCATCAAATTGGCACAGCGCTAAACAAGGGGTAATGACAGTGCTTCGATTCACGCCGGCAGCGGCGCTTCTCTTCCTCGTCGCGGCCCAGGCCCAGACGCCCACCGCGCCCACGGAAGACCGGGTGGGATTCCCTGAGGGCTACGCGGGTTGGAACCTCCTCTATGTGCTGGATCGCCCTGACAACAGGCAGATCCGCACCGTCTATGCAAACGAAATGGCGGCCAGCGTGACGGACGGCAACCAGTCGAACTATCCGTACGGGTCGGTAGTCGTGATGGAAACGTGGAGCGCGCTACGCAACGCGGCTGGAGAGCCGATGCTGGATGCCAACGGCCGCTTCCAAAAGGATCCCGCCGCCATGCCCACCATCTTCACGATGCGCAAGGGCCGGGGCTTCGGCGAAGCCTATGGACCGAATCGCACGGGCGAGTGGGAATATGTTTCGTACACCGCGGCCAAGACCTTGGCGACGGCGCCGTCGGGTTCGTTCACCTGCGCCAACTGCCATCTCCAAGCCGGCCAAGGCAAGGATTGGGTATTCCGGGCCGCGCTCCGCATCCGCCCCGGCGGAGACCCCATCAGCACCGGCGCGGTGCCCTCCGCGATCATCAAGAACTACACCTACATTCCCGGCAACCTGACGGTGAAGGCGGGCGCCAAAGTCACGTTCTACAACGACGACGTGGTGGCCCATACCATCTCGGACGACGCGCCGGAAGGCTGGACTTCCCAGCAGATGCGCGCGGGGACCGGGACGATGACCCTCTCGTTCCCGACCCCCGGCGAGTTCAACTATCACTGCTCGATCCACCCCAACATGAAGGCGAAGATCACGGCGATTCCGTAGCCGCCTCCGCGTTCGCCACGGTCAGGACGCGGTGTACGTCGCCGCGTCCAGCCGCATCTTGCGTCCGTTTACCATCGCGAGGTTCGCCAAATGCGGCCCCGATACCGCCTGCGCCGCGATCTCCACGGTGCAGTTGGGATCCTGGCGGGACTTCACGCAGTCCAGGAAGTTCTGAACGTGCGTTTCCACGGGCACCGGCGCCTGCTCGGAATGCAGCGGCTCCGCATCGCGCTTCCACGGTTCGGCGAAGATCTTGTAGCCGGCATCGTCCAGAATCAACGTCCCTTTGTCGCCCATGAACGTGATCGACCATCCGTTCTGATACGAGTTCGAATAGTCGAGCGTCCAGGTCACCATGAAGTTGTCGTATTCATACGCAGCGCTGAACACGTCCGGGTGCTCGGCGCCTTCCATCTTGGCGACATATCCATGGCAGATGGCGGACTTCGGCGGACCCGAGTTCATGAACCACTGCACGACATCCATCAGGTGCGTGCCCTGATCGGTCATGTTGCCGCCCGCGTAGTCCCAGAAGTAGCGCCAGCGGCGGAAGCGCATCGGCTCGAGTTCGCGGTTGGGCGCGCCGCCGAGGAACCGCTGCCAGTCGATCTTGCCGGGCAAGGGAGAATTGTCGAGCTTGGCGGCGATGTTCCAGTGCCACTGTGGCTTCACCAGCGTGACGCGGCCGAGGACGCCGTCGTCGATGAGTTTTTTCGCCTTGTAGATGGCGGGCGCCGAGCGCCGCTGCATGCCGATCTGCACCACCTGCGAACTGGCGCGCACCGTCTTGATCATCGCCGCGCTCTGTTCCAGGGACTTCGAGAGCGGCTTTTCGAGGTAGACGTCCTTACGAGCCGCGAGCGCGGCCCGGAGCATGGGGAAGTGCTGGTGATCGGGTGATGCGATCAGCACCGCGTCGAGGCCTTTCTCCTTGTCCAGCAGTTCCTGATAGTCGCCGTAGGTGCGCGCTTCCGGAGCATCCTTGCTGGCGAGATCGAGGTGCGGCTGATAGACGTCGCAGAGCGCGGTGCACTGCGCTCCCACCTTCATGAATGTCTTCGAAACGGAACGGCCGCGCCCGCCGGTGGCGAGGACGGCGTAAGTGATCCTGTCGTTTGCGCCGAAAGCGGAGGAAGGAACGAACAGCGGCGCGGAACCGAGTGCGGTAAGAAAATTGCGTCGAGTGGAATCCGTCATGGGAACTCCTTTCACCGGCATTATACGCCCCTGGGAGCCGCCGCGAGCATGCCGCGGCCGCGGTTGCGGCACTACCGGCTCGCATAGGTTTCGAGCCGCTCCGGAGCTGTCTACTGAATTCGTGCGCCGGGCCGGCCCGCTCGTGGATTGGGAAGGGTTCGAATGGGATTCGGGAAACGTAGACAAAAACTGGCGAAAGCACCGCGTTACGGCCGAGGATGCGGAGGCGATTTTCTTCCACGAGCCGCTGATCGTCAGACTCGACGCGACTCACTCCACGCGCGAGCAGAGGTATTTGCGCTAGGGAAGAACGATCAGGGCCGGAGGTTGTTCGTTGCCTTCACCGTTCGTGGAAAAAGGATACGGGTAATATCGGCGCGAGACATGAGCTCTAGAGAGGACCGGATTTACGCTGGTGAAGAAAAGAAAATCCATTCCGAAGTTCGCGAACGAGGACGATGAACGGGCATTCTGGGCCACCGCCGACTCGGTCGACTACATCGACTGGGGCAAGGCCAGCCGGATGAAGCTGCCCAAGCTGAAGCCGACTCTGAAGACGATTTCGCTACGATTGCCGGTCGCTATGATCGAGGATCTCAAGGTTTTGGCGAACCAACGGGATGTTCCATACCACTCGCTCCTGAAGGTCTTCCTGGCTGAAAGAATCCGGCAGGAACGAGCGTAGTCCGGCCAAGGCCTAGGGGACGCGGCGGCGTTGCGTCGAGCCGGGCCGATACACGCGAACGTGCTCGCCGGAACTACCAACGGATCATGGCAGTGGCTCCGGACGCACTACCGTTGATTTTTCGACGAAATGCTTTAGGTCACGGGAGGCGACTGCCGTGGCTCGACGATGGCTCCGCCTCTAGGGTTACCGGTAGCCGGTCCCATGCATTGGGGCCGGCTCAGCAGCCGCGGCTAAAAGGCGCGGCGTGAGGTTCGGGCGCAAGCGAAACCGACCCCCGCCCAGATTGACCATGCCAGAACGCTGATTGAACAGCGCGAGAGCCGCCAGTACGTCGCGGACCTCCTGAATGTCAGCCGCGTGACGCTGTACAGGGCTTTGAATGCTTAGACGGTGTTCAGCAGTTGCGGGTTGGTTTTCTTGCTCTGCGGGGCTACCCCGGCTGCCCCCAGGATAACCAGGAGGAGGGCAGCCAGGATCAACGCCAATTTCAAGTAGAAGTGGTGGTGTAGAGCCTCGCGGAGGAGGTCATGCGTCAGCAAAACAAACCCAAAAACAAATCCCCATGCCGGGGTCCATTGAACAGATGAAATTAATTTATCAACAAGAACGTATACGTTATCGTTTTTGTCCGTTTTCATCTGATCGAGACCGTACCACACAACGACCGGGTGGCGCACCAGAATTGAAAGCGCTTGCCCGGCGGAATGTCCAGAAAGGGCGCCAACAGAGCCAGAACGAGCACAAGGCCAAGGCCGCCCACAAGATCAAGAGGGAGGATCACACCCGCGAGAAGCCTCAATCTTCCTCTGGAGCAAAGCCAGTGTGAGCAGGCGCAAGGCCGCGTACATGAAACAGCTAGAGGCCCGCCGTGCCCGCGAAACAGCAGCAAGAACGTGACCGATACACCCCGGCCCGTGTTTCGTGACAACGCCGCCGCTTTGCTCTAGTCTGGAAGGAAAGGAGCGTCGCGCCATATGGAAGTGCAGTTTACCCCCGATCTCGAGAAGAAGCTCAAGGACCTGGCCGCGTTGAGCGGTCGACCCGCTGACGCCCTGGTGCAAGATGCCGTAGCCGTCATGGTGGACGATCTGGCCGAAACCCGCGCCATGCTCGACAGCCGCTACGACGACATCAAGAGCGGCAGGGTCACGCTCATTCCCGGTGACGAAGCCTTCGCCCAGTTGCACGAGAGAATTGATGCACGGCGTAACAGTCCGGCATGACCGGTTACGATCTTCATCCGGAAGCCTTTTCGGACCTTGATGAGCTTGCTGCCTACATCGGACAGGAAGCGGGCGCCGGAGCGGCGCACCGCTTGGTGGACGACATCTACAAGGCGATTCAGGTTTTGGTTCCCTTCCCCCATCAGGGCGACCGCCGCCCGGACCTAACCAGCCGCCCTTTGCGGTTCATCGTGGTGCGGGATTACCTGATCGCCTACGCGCCCGACGAAAAACCCCTGTGGGTTATCGCTGTCATGCACGGACGGCGCAGCCCGCGCGTCATGGCCAGAATATTGCGCGGACGGGACCAGTAGCGTATTCGTCCGGTTACGCCGGCAGCCCCCGAAGTCTGATCAAGTCCCGGTTGCACTGTTCAAGCACATGGCGTTCGAAGGTGTGGTCGCCCCTCCATTGGTCGTACGCTCGAACTTGTCACCGAACACCCGCGCCGCATTCGCAAGGGCATGGCTCATGATCCGTTTCGTCCGAATCTTTTCGTGGTCCGGGGCTTCGTCTTCGACCTTTTCGCCAGGAAGGCAATGAGAGCATCGAGCCGGTGGCGGCGCGCCGGATCGGTCACGTCGAAGAAAGTCAGCGTCATGGAGCCTCCCGCTTCCCCGCGCAGCCCGTTTTGAAACGTCATGTTCTTCGGCCACGCCCTTACGATAGCGCGTTGACCGGCACGGTACTGCTCGAAGCGGGCCTCCATCGCGCGGAAGCAATCGATGGCGACGGCGGGGCTTTCATTGGCGAGAATGTGGTTACGCGCCGCGGTTGTATACTGATGGCGTCCCGCGCGAGCCAGCCGCTGGGATAGAGGAGAATGAGAGCACCAAGGTCCCTGCGACAAGCCGCCATCGCCGGCGGGCTCCTGACCGCGGCGATTCACGCCCAGCCCGCGCCGGATTCGTTCGAACGCGAGGTGCGGCCCGTCCTCGAGCGGCACTGCTACGCCTGCCACTCCTCACGCGCGGCGAAACCGCTGGCGGGCCTGCGGCTCGACACCCGGGAAGGCGCGCTCGCCGGCGGCAAGTCCGGACCCGCGATCGTCCCCGGCAAAGGCGCCGCCAGCCTGCTGATCCGCGCGCTTCGAAAGGAGGACGGCGTCGCCGCGATGCCGCCTTCCGCTCCGCTGCCGGCCGCGTCGGTCGAAGCGATCCAACGCTGGATCGACCTCGGCGCGCCGTACTCGGCTTCGGGAGTCAAGCAGGAGACGTGGTGGTCCCTGCGGCCGCTGCATCGAACCCCGGCTCCGAGCGGCATCGACGGATTCATCGACGCGGAGCTCCGCCGCAAGGGCCTGAAGCCCGCTCCTCCAGCCAGCCGCCGCGACCTGCTCCGCCGCGTCTATTTCGATCTCACTGGTCTGCCGCCATCCGCCGCGGATGTGGCGCGGTTCGATGCCGACACCGCCCCCGATGCCTACGAGCGCCTGGTCGACCGGCTGCTCGCCAGTCCACGCTACGGCGAGCGCCAGGCGCGGCACTGGATGGATGTCGCGCACTTCGCCGAAACCGACGGTTACGAGTCCGACATGATGCGCTCGAACGCGTGGCCCTATCGCGACTACCTGATCCGCGCGTTCAACGCGGACAAGCCTTGGGCGCGCTTCATTCAGGAGCAGATCGCCGGCGACGCCCTGTTTCCGGATGACCCCGGCGGTACGGTCGCCACCGGCTTTCTCGCCGCCGGGCCGTGGGATTCGAACACCATTCCACCCTTCTCGCCCGACCGCCCCGATGTCCTGCGCGCCTACGCGCTCGACCGCGACGACATGGTGCAGACCGTGATGTCGTCCTTCACCAGCCTCACCGTCCATTGCGCCCGCTGCCACGACCACAAGTTCGACCCGATTCCCCAGCGCGAATACTACGCACTACAGGCGGTGTTCGCGGGCGTCGACCGCGCGGACCGGCCCTACGACGAAGATCCCGCCGTCCACGCGCGACGCCAGGAGTTGCTTCGAACCCGCATGGCGCTCGACCGGCGCGATGCCCACATGGAGCCTGTCCTCCGCGATCCGGCGCGTCAGGCGGAGGCAATGGCTTGGCTGGAGCGGCAGCGCCGCAAGCAGCCGCCCTGGCGTGTCGCGAAACCGGAGTCGATGGAGTCCAAGCAGGGGCAGGAACTGCGCGCGCTTCCCGACGGATCGGTGCTGGCGTCGGGCGCGATGCCGGAGAGCGACACAGTGACGCTGTCGTTCGCCGTGGCCGAGGGACGGATCGCCGCGCTGCGCGTGGAACTGCCTCCTCACGAGAGCCTGCCGCACGGTGGACCGGGCCGTTCCAGCATGGGCAGCGCCGTCATTTCGGAGATCCACGCCAAGGTGCGCCGCGCCAACGGCAAGACCACGCTGCTCTGCCTGGACAAGGCGCGGGCGGACTACGAATTCGCCGAGTCCAAGGGCGCGAGCCTCACCGATGGCAGGTCGAACACCTCGTGGAAAACCTATCCGCGGCAGGGCGAGTATCGCCAGATCGTCATTCCGCTGACCACGCCGTTCGATGCCTCCGGTGGCGACCGCCTGGTGGTTCAAATCGATGAGGGCGGGGTGCAGCCCATCGGCAGGGTGCGAATCTCGCTGAGCGTGGAGCCTGTCGCCGAGGACGCGGAGTTGCTGCCGGAGACGCTGCTCTCGCCGGGGGCGGATCCTCGCGCCGTCGCCGCGTTCCTTTGGATCAGACGGATTGGCGCGGAGCTCGACGCGATGCCGAAGCCCCGGCCCGTCTTCGCGGTGACCAACGATTTCAGTCCGCGCGGCTGGTTCGCGCCGGTGCGCGTTCCGAGGCCGGTGTTCGTGCTGGAACGCGGCGAGGTGGAGAAGCCGCGAGGCGAGGCTGGTCCGGGAGCGCTATCGGCGGTGACCGGGTTGAACGCGGTGTTCGCGCCGTCGAACGCGCACGACGAGTCGCTGCGCCGTGTGGCGTTGGCGGAGTGGTTGTCGCACCGGGACAACCCGCTGACGTGGCGGTCGATCGCGAACCGCGTCTGGCACTATCATTTCGGCCGCGGCATTTCGGACACGCCGAACGATTTCGGCCGGATGGGATCGGAGCCCACGCACCCCGAGTTGCTCGACTGGCTGGCGGCGGAGTTCCGCGATTCCGGCGGATCGTTGAAGCGGCTGCATCGGACGATCGTGACGAGCGCCGCGTACCGCCGCTCGTCGGCGCCGAACGAGGCGAACGCGAAGCTGGACGCCGGCAACCGGTATCTTTGGCGGATGAATCGCTTGCGGCTGGATGCGGAGTCGTTCCGGGACGCCGTGCTTGCCGCGAGCGGACGGCTGGACACCTCCATGGGCGGGCCCTCGGTGGCGCAGGCGGTGGTGGGGAAGGGAGTCGCGGGAGCGCCCGCGCCCGACTACGCCAGTTTCGACTGGGGCGGTCCCGGATCGGGCCGGCGCAGCGTGTATCGCTACACGTTCCGCACGCTGAGCGATCCGTTCATGGACTCGTTGAACTGCCCCAACGCGTCGATCATGACCGGCGCTCGTGTGCATGCGGTGGACGCGCCCCAGGCTTTGGTGTTGCTAAACAATCCCTTCGTGACGGAGCAGTCGCGACACTTGGCCGCCGCGGCCCGGGCGGAATCGGATGACAATGCGGGACGGATTCGCGCGCTGTACCGGCGGGTGTTGTTGCGAGATCCGTCGCCGGAGGAAGCGGCGGAGGCCTCCGCCTATGCCGGCAGGCACGGACTGGAGAACCTGGCGAGGGTGCTGTTCAACACGAACGAATTCATGTTCGTGAACTGATCTATCGAAGCGGCTCCGGCCGGCCGATAGATTGAGTAGCTATGGAGCCTCGTCCTGGAAGAATCCTATTGTTGATCGGATCCGCCGTGGCTGCGTTCGCGTTCGTGGCAAGCGGCTTGTTCACGCTGTTTCCCGGTCCTCGCCGGGATGTGGATTACCTCGTGATCGGCACCCTGTCCACGTTTTCGGCGATGCTTACGATCTTCCTCGTGGTGGTGACGGGGGTGTTCAAGGCGGGCGATGGCGTGTTTTTCAAAAAGCGAAAGGCAGCAGGCGGAAACACGGCTACTGAAGGGGCTTGACGCCACCCTTGCGTCCCAGACCGAAGGCGACCCGGTAAACGTCGGGCATTTGGGTTCGGCCGTCGCGGAGAAACTCGATGATGCCGAGGTCCTCGAGGTCTTTCAGCATTGCTTTCGGCCCGTCCTCGAAGTGGGGAGGGAGTAGCCGCACTTCCACGTTCTCGGACGGAATTCGGCTCACCCGCTCCAAGGTGTTGGCACGACGCCAAAGGGCAAGCACCTCGTCCGCCGCGCAGGGAACCGATTGCCCTCGCAATGGCTCCATGAGCGGTGCTACCCACGGGTAGTCCTCCTGGGATAGCTCGGCGACGCGAATCTTCGAGGCCTCCTGCACACCCAGCTTGATCTGGTTGAAATGAAGCGCGTAGCGCCAGTCCGAGGCGGTGGGCTCCGCCGACGCCCGCCAAAGGGCGGCGAAGAAGCTGCGCGGGCTGACTTGGCCGTGGCCGTCGATGAGATGGTTGGGGAGCCAACTGTAGGGGAATCCCTTCTTGTGTCCGTGAGGATCCGCTGCCATGTGAGGGCCGGCGATGGCATCGAAGACCGCCTGTTGAAGTCTTTCATCACGGCGAAGGCTGTCGGGCAAGGCCCAGCCGCCTTCGATCCCGAGCCACGGGGCCTGGAAGTTCTCCAGGCAGTGTGTCCGGAACATCTCGCCGTGCTGTTTGTCGTTGCCGAGGCACTGAAACAGCAGCGCATATAAATCCACGCGGCGCCACGTGAGCGACGCCCTCCGGGCTTTCAGCTTGGAAGAATCGGGGAACGCGAGGATCTCCCGGTCTGCCAGCATGTCGGGACGCACGAACAGCTTCAGCCGTAGGCCCCGGTTGGCGAGGGTGTCCAGGGCGACTTGGAACAGGGCCCTCGCCAAGGGCCGAATGGTGGGCCAACTGTCGGCCAGTCTGTCGAGCGCGTCGAACAATACCAGGTGTTTGTGGCCACTCCGTTCGAGTTCAGCTCCCACTCCATATTCGAGGCGTGCATACTCCTCGGTGTTGTCCCGAATCCACTGGACCCGCTCTTGCCAGGACGTGGCGGCCACCGGGAAAGGCGCCGGGAATGCGGCCTGCTTCGCGATCACCGCCTGCCAGATATGCCGGCAAGCGTAACCGGCTTCCACCAATCGCGCCAGCACATCCTTCGATGGGGCGGCGCCCAGGGGGGAGCCCCACGCCGAATCCCTGAGAGATCGTCAGCCCGGCAATGTGTCCGGCACGCGGCAGTTGGCTCAAGTAGGTCCGGTGATCGTCCGAACCCAGCGCCGCCGCCCACCAGTGGCTCTTTCCGGCTCCGCGCATCCCTTCGACGATGGCCGCGTCGAACTGCAGCGCCTCGGCGTGACTGGGTGGAACGTAGGTAAACCGCGGATCGCGCAGCGTGGTCGAAATCTGGTCGTTCTCCGGAAGCGCTCCCTGCAAAGCCAGACGCAGTTCCTCCTTGGGAAACGGCTGCGGCTTCACGGGCGACCTCCCTCGAGCATAACCGTCACGGCGTCGATGAAGTCTCCGTAGGACGCGCGGATGCTGGCCTCGTCACCGAAACCGTCCGGCGCCAGCGGATCGAACTCCTGGAACCGGGCGTTCCACTTGATGGTGAGCGGATAGTGCGGCGCCTCCGTATCCCTTTCCGCGAAGTTGAACCGGTCCGGTGACAAGTCCGGTCCCTGCTCCTCGTACAGCGTTTCCGTGAACACCGCGTGCGAGTGCTCGAGGAAACTCCGCGCGCGCTGCGCCTGATCGGTCTCCGGGAACAACGCATAGACCATCTTCAGCCGGTCCTTCAGGGAATCTAGAGCCTCCGGACGCGACCGCCAAAAGGAGAAGAGAGTTCGATAGCCCTGCCAGCCCGCGGCCGTGTCGGTCGCGAACAGCAGCGCTGTGGAGGCCAGCCCTACGATGCTCAACGCGGCGAGGTCATGCAAGCCGGCCCGGCTGTCGATCAGGACTGCGTCAGGCTTCTCTTCATTCTCGAGCGCGCCGAGCAGATCCCGCACCCTTTCGGAGAACCGCCGAGGCTCGGCGTCGCGAACGATGTCTCCATAAGCGCGGGAGAGTTTGTCCAGATAGTCGCTGGAATCTCTGCCCGTTGCGGCAACGACGCGGATTTCGCCGTCGAGTTGCGAACTGAGGGGGCTGCTGGACACCATCCTCTGGCGCACCTCCTCTCCTTGGCCCACCGCGTCCTCGACCAGCCAGTCGACAATGCCGAAATCGGCCAGGTTTTCAGGAGGAATGAGCAATCCCGAAAGACCCAGGGGATTCCAAGTCGAGATCGACCAGCAGCACCTTCTTGCCGGACTTGGCAAGCTGATACGCGAGGACCGCGAGAGCCGTGGAACGGCCCACACCACCCTTGAAGCCGTAGAACGCAATCCGCGGAACGGCTGGTTCGGTTTCAGCGCCCCTGCGTCTGATCCACTCGTGTCCAGTAATCTGGCGGTCGAGCAGCCGCGCGCCACCGAGGTCTCCCTGCGGCGAGTAGCGCACGATGGACGGGTCGCTGAAAACGGCATCGGGATCGAAGAAGTCGTCACGCGTGTAGACGCCAGGCTTCGACGCGAAGGCTCCCAAGCTCTCCATGCGGGCCTGAAGGCCGGCGATATCCGCCTCAGGCGCACTCCGCGCGACGTTCAGCGCGATCGCCAGCCGGCCCATCGTGTCGCGCACCAGGAGTGCCTTCTCCGCGAGCCGTCCGCGCAGCGCGGAGACGACCTTCGTCGCCTTTTGGGTCGCCTCGGAAAAATGGACCGGCCTCGGAGTCATCTCTTTCCATCCAACCACGCCTGATCGAGCGTGCGTCCGGCCTGCCCCGCCGCGAGCCTCCAGCGGTCCAGCGACGGAACCGGACCTCCCGCTCCGTACCGGTCGTTGGTACTCCAGTCCGCGAACGCACCGATGTCCGGAAGCATCGCCATGTAATGCGCACTCGATCAGCCGTCGAGCAAGAGCCGAAGTGCAGCAGATGCAACGCGACGATCTTGTCGACGTGAATCTGAAGCGCCCGATCCACGGGTTTCCCATGCCAAATGAGCAGCGCCTTCATCGCGCACTCGGCGCAGAACCCATAGAGTTGCCCCGCGTTCGGGAACCGCTCATGCTCGTGGAGCAGGATCGCGTCGGCCAGATGCCGGCGAGCCGCCGCCGGAAAGTCTTCCGCCACTGCCACGCTACTTCTTCTTTCCGCTGATCTGCCACTCCGTGAACGGGCTTCGAGCCCCGCGAATATTGACGTTCAGCAGATACGGCTTCCGCGCCGCGAACGCCCGCTTCACCGCCGGACCCACTTGCGCCAACTCCGTGATGTTCTCACCCTCGCCGCCGAAGCCCTGCATCACCAGATCGTACCGGGTCGCGCGTAGCTCGCACGCCACCGTGCTGCCGCAGAGTTCCCCCTGCAACTCCCGTTCCAGACCCCAGCCCGCGTCGTTGCCCACGATGATCACCACCGGCAAGCCGTATCGAACCAGCGTGTCCAACTCCGCGATGTAGAAGCCTAGCGATCCGTCGCCCGTGATCATCGCCACCGGCCGGTCCGGATACGCCATCTGCAGCGCGATCGAATTCGGCAGCGCCGATCCGATCGTTCCCAACGGCCCCAGCCGCAACCAGCCGCCCGGATTGATTGCCGGCAACGTCGCGCGTCCCCAGTGAATGAAGTCGCCGCCGTCCCACGCGTAGAGCACGTCGTCGGGCAGCGCCTTCGCCAACTCGGCGAAAAAAGCCGCCGGATGGATCGGCGACGACTCGTCCGCCGCCGTCGCCGCCAGTTGCGACTTCCAGGCGTCCCGCTCGGTCCGCTGCCGCTTCATCCACTGCGTGCGCGGCTTCCACGTTTCCTTGCCGATCGACGCGTTCATCGCCGCCAGCGCCGCCTTCACATCGGCGCAAATCCCGAGTTCCAGATTTCGCGTGAGCCCCAACTCTTGCGGCATCACGTCGATCTGCACGAACTTGGCCGACGGCGAGAACAGCCGTGGACCGCCGAGCGCCATCCGGTAGTCGATCCGCTTGCCCAGCACCAGCACCACGTCGGCCTCGGGGAACACGGTGTGGACGGCCTTGTTCAACGCGCCGTCGGAGTAGCCCATCGCGGTTTTGAAGTCGTCGCGGATCACGCCCCGCGCCATCGTCACGCTGTAGTAGGGCAGGTTGGTCCTGGTCAGGAACTGCTTCAGTTCCTTGCCCGCGTCCGCCCACCAGACGCCGGAACCGGCGATCACCACAGGCCGTTCGGCCTCGCGCAGGATTCGCAGCGCCTGTTCCACTTCGGCGGACGACGGCGTCATCGCGGGTTGCGCGGCGGGAACCGGCATCGGCAACGGCGCGTCCGATTTGCCCGCGAACATGTCCACGGGAATCGTCAAATGCGAAGGACCCATTCGCCCCGTTACGGCTTCCTGATACGCGCGTCCCAGGTAGAACGGAATCTGCCCCGCATTGGCCGGCTGCGCGGCGAACTTGCATACCGGCGCGGCCATGCCCACTTGATCGATTACCTGGAACACCTGCCGGCCGGCAAGCGCCGACGAAGGCGCGCCGCTCACCGCGATCAACGGACTCGCCGCCTGGAACGCCGTGGCGATGCCCGTCAGCGAGTTCGTGTGGCCCGGACCGCCCGTCACCAGCGAGATCACCGGCTTGCGATGAATGCGCCCGTAGGCATCGGCGGCGTGCACCACGCCCGATTCGTGCCGGAAGTCCGTCACGCGAATCCCGCGTTGCCCGGCCACCGACAGCACTTCGTTCAGATGATCGCCGACCAGCGTGTAGATGTCTCGAATTCCGAGACGCTCCATCGCGTCGACGAAGAGTTCCGCTCCAGTTGGCATAGTCTTCGATTATTCCGCAACCGGGCGCTCCGCGTCACCAGCCGGCCACCCAATCGTCCTTCGCCGGACTCACGCCGCCTTCGAACACGCCCGTCTCGGCGATGCGGATCATCTTCATCGCGCCCGCTCCCGCCGCCGTCATGCGGTAGGGCTCCTGCGCTTCGGTCACCTTTACCGGATGGCCCATCGCCGCGAGCGGACCGGCCAGACCTTCCGCCATCGCGCGCGGGATCGCCAGGCCGTCGCCCGGCGCCTGCGGGAACATCGAGACGGGGAAGTTCGACGTGATCGCCGTGGGGGCCTCGCACGCCTGCTGCACGTTCATTGCGAACTCCACCACGTTCAGGAACGCCTGCGCCATCGTCTGCGGAATCGTGTCGCCTCCCGGCGTGTTCCATGCCAGATACGGTTTGCCGTTCCGCAGCGCCAGGGCGGGCAGCGTCCCTTGCCGTACGCGCTTACCCGGCGCCAGCACGTTGGGATCGGCGGGATCGAGCGCGAAGTACGGCATTCGATTGTTCAGCACGAAGCCCGCTCCGTCGACAACCACGCCGCATCCGAAGCCGCCGTTCACGCTGTGGGTCACCGAGACGACATTGCCGAACGAGTCCGCGATCGCGAAGGAGGAAGTCTGATCCCCGCGGTTCGCCTCGGGGCTGCCGCCGGATCGCGCCGCGGTAGGGCTGGCGTATTCGATGGAGCGGCCCTCGAGGATCGCCTTTCCCGCGCGTGGATCGCCCGGGGGCGCGGCGCCGCGAATCGCGCGATCGGGCCGGATCAGCGCGCGTCGAGCCGCCGCGTACTCCTTCGACAGCAAGCCCGCCACCGGGATCTCGCGGAAGAAGCGCGGATCGGCGACCCAGCGATGCCGGTCCGCGAACGCGAGCTTGAACGCCTCCACGATAGTGTGCACGTAACGGGGCGAGTCATGGCCCATGGACCGCAAGTCGATCCCCTCGAGGATATTCAGCGCGATCAGCATCGTGATGCCACCGGAGTTCGGCGCGCATTGATACAGGTCGAGATCCTTGTAGCGGATACGAAGCGGCTCGTCCTCCGCCGCTTGGAATTCGCGCAGATCGTCGAGCCGGATGAGCCCGCCCGTCTTCCGCTGCGATGCGTCGATGGTCCGCGCGATCGAGCCGCGATAGAACGCGTCCGCGCCGGCGCTCGCGATGGCTCGTAGCGTGCGTGCATGATCGGGCTGCGTCACCCATTCTCCGGTGCGCCACGGGCGGCCTTCCGGGAAGTACGTCCGCGCGGTGCTTTCGTACCTGGCGAACTTGTCGAACGCGGTCCGGAAGTTCGACGCGCCCCAGGCCGTCACGGCGTGGCCGTTCTCCGCCGCGTCGATCGCGTCGCGCAGCAGTTCGGGATACTTGCGCGTACCGTATCGCTTCAACGCCAGATCGAAGCCGCCCACGGCGCCCGGGACGGTCGACGCATCCGGCCCATCGGGCGGGATAGAGCCGTTCGCCGCGAAGCGCTCTCGCGTGGCGAGCTTCGGCGCCGGTCCGGTTCCGTTGATCAGCACGACGCGGCCCGGCTTGGCGAGATACGCCAGCAGGAAGCCGTCGCCGCCGAGCCCGGCCTCGCTCGGCTCCACCACGCCGGTCATGTAGAACGCGGCGGCCGCGGCGTCGATCGCGTTGCCTCCCCGCTCCAGCACGCGCAGCGCCGCCAGCCCCTCGAGCGGATGCTCCGCCGCGACCATGCCCTTGCGCCCGAACACCACTTGCCGCCCCATGAATGGACCTACCGTTTGCGCGAGTGCCGCGCCCGCCGCGGGCATCAGGAACGCGCGGCGCCTCATGGCTACCGGATCTCCCAATCCTCGGGATTCTGGCCCTCGGGGAGCAACGCGCCCTTGTCGAGGTAACGGATCTTGGACGCGGCCTTCGCCGAATGCGGATCGTGCGTCACCATGACGATCGTCTTGCCGAATTCGCGATTCAGGCGGCCCAGCAGCGACAGCACGTCGCGCGCCGAGGCCGCGTCCAGATTGCCGGTGGGTTCGTCGGCGAGGATCTGGTCCGGGTCGGTCACGATGGCTCGCGCGAGGGCCACGCGCTGCTCCTGTCCGCCGGAGAGCTGCCGGGGCGTGTGGTTCATGCGGTCGCCCAGGCCGACGAGTTCGAGCGCCTTGCGCGCGTGCGCCATTCGCTCGCTTTTGCCGAGCTTGGTCAGCTTCAGCGGCAGTTCGACGTTTTCGAGAGCGGTCAACACAGGCAGCAGGTTGAACGACTGGAACACGAAGCCGATATGCGCGTTCCGCCATCGCGCGATCTCGGAATCGGAGAGGGTGTTCAGGTTCTGGCCCAACACCGCGATCTCGCCGGACGAGGGACGGTCCATCGCCGCGATCAAGTGCAGCAGCGTCGACTTGCCCGAGCCAGACGGTCCCATCAACGCGACGAACTCGCCCTTGGCGATGGCGATGCTCGCGTCCGCCAAGGCCACCACCTTGAATTCGTCGCGCACGTACTCCTTGGACAGGCCGCGCGTCTGGATCACGATGTCGCTCATTCGCTCCTCCTACATGCGGCGCACAGCGGCGCCATCGGCCAATCCCGCCGGCGGGTCGGCGATCACGTCTTCGCCGCCGATCAAGCCTTCTTCCACGCGCACGCCGCGATCGTTGGATCCGGCCGTGCGCACAGCTTTTCGTATCGCCTTGCCATTCAGGAACACGAAGACCGCTCCGTCGCGCACGGCGCTCGCCGGAACCAGCACCACGGGCTTGGACGGCGCGGCCGTGCCGTTGGTCGGCTTTTCGCGCGCCAGAAACGCGACGTTGGCGTTCATCTCCGGCCGAAGAAACTGGTCCGGCGCGAGCACCTTGACCTTCACCTGAACGGTAGCCTTCTGCCGGTTGGCTTCCGGCGACATCTCCTCGATCTCGCCGTCGTACTTGCGGTCGCGGAACGCGTCGGTGGTGATGATGCCACGCTGCCGCGGGTAGAGCTTGGCGAAGTCGCCCTGGCTGATGTCGAGCTCCACCTGAAGGTCGTTCAAGTTCGCCAGCGAGACCACGTAGCCCTTGGCGCCCCGCTCGCCGACAAAACTGGTGGTGACGAACTCGCCCTTCTCCACCGCCCGTTCGAGGATCGTGCCGGTGACCGGCGCGCGGATGATGGTGTTTGAAAGCTGCGTCTCGTAAAACGCGACTTGACCTTTGGACTGTTCGATCTGGCCTCGTACCTGATCCATCACTTCACGGCGCGGCCCGATGCGCACCAGTTCGAAGGTGCGTTCGAGGGAGGCCACGCGCGCCTGGGCGGAATCGAAGCGCGCCTTGGCGTCGTCGTACGCCTGGATCGACATCACCTTCGCGTCCGTCAGCTTTTTCATTCGATCCAGATTCACGCGCGCGTTCGCGAGGTCGGAATGCGCGACGTCGAGATTGGCCTTCGCCACCTGGATCTCCTCGGGGCGGGATCCGTTCGTCAGTTCCAGCAGCCTCGCCTCGAGGGCCGTCGACGATCCCTTCGCCTGCTGCAACTGCGCTTTGTACTCGTCGTCCTCGAGCCGCACGATCACCTGGCCTTCGCGGACGCGGTCGCCCTTTTCCACGCCGATCCACGATACCTTTCCCACGACCTTCGACGCGAGCTGGATCTTGTGGTGCGCCACGATATAGCCGGTGGCGTTGAGCACCACGTCGCCGCCCGCGCCCGCCGCATCGTCCGCGACGCTCGCCGCGCGCACCGTTCGCACCACGACGCCCGCGTCCCGCTTGCCGAACCACCAAGCCGCCGCGCCCATGCATAGGAACAGCAGCACGCCGGCCGCGATCCATCGCCCGGCCCACCGGGAGCCGCCCGTGTTCGCCTTGAGAGACTTGTCGATCCTGAGTCCGCCGAGATCCGGTTGCATGTATGTGGTCAGACCTGGCGTAGCGCCGTCAGGATCTGTTTTCTCGCGGCGGACGCGGCCGGCAACAGGCCTCCCACCGCGCCCATGAACATGGCGAAGAGCACACCGTACAGCATGATTTTCGGCGAGACATGGAAGTCGAAGGAGATTTCGCTGAAGGTGACGAAGCTGCCGATCGCGGTGTTGACGTTGTTCAGCGGCAGCACCAGCAGGCATCCGATGATGCCGCCGAGAATGCTGAGGAAAATCGACTCCAGGAAGAAGCTGAGCAGGATGCTGCGCCGCGGGAATCCGAGCACCCGCAACGTGCCGATCTCCGCCGAGCGGCGCGCCACCGCCGCGTACATCGTATTCATCGCGGCGAAGCAGGAGCCGATCGCCATGATCAGCGCGACGAACGTTCCCACGGCGCGGATCGGCGTGGCCGACTGCGTTTGCTGGGCATGGTAGTCCTTCTCGCGCACGACGTCGATATTCAGCCGCCGGTCGTTCGGAAGGTCGTTGATCAGCGCCTGCGCGGACGATTCGTCCGCCGCGCGCAGCAATACCGAACTGAGGCCGTTGTCCCGGTTCTGGTCGGACGCGAGTTGGCGCAGGTCGCAGAAGATCTCGCTGTTCGCCATACCTCGCCCTCCGTCGAGCACGCCGACCACCTCCCACTCGCCGCGGCCGAACGGAATGCGCGAGCCGATGCGGGCGAGCGGATATCGTCCCGCGACTCCCTTGCCCACCACCACCTCGCGCCGGCCGGGCGTGAACATGCGGCCCTCCGAGACGCGCGCGCCGTCACGAATCTCGAGTCCGCGCGGTTCGATGCCGCGGACGCTGATGTTGATGCCGGACGGGTTCTCGGGGCTCTCCATCACGATCACGGTGATCAGCTCGAGCGACGCCGCCGGATCGCCCTTGGAATCCTTGGCGATGCCGGGCTTGAACTTCAGCGCTTGAAAGGCTTCGTTGGTGAACGACGAGTACAGTTCCGCGTTCGATCCCTTGCGCGTCACCAGCAGATTCAACGGATGGCCCGACGCCTCGAGCGACGTACGCAGGCCCTGGGCGAGCGCGGACACCGCGAGCAGCACCGCGACCGTGAGGCCGATTCCGAGCGCCGTCATCAGCGATGTGGTCCTCCGCGCGAGCAGGTTGCGGAAGCTGTAGGAAATGGGGATTGCCATGGCGTCAGTCCGTTACGCGAAGCGCGTCGATGATGTTGCGGCGCGATGCGCTCCACGCGGGGCCGATGGAACTGATCAGGCCGATCGCCGCCGCCGTCAATAGCCCTCCGGCGAGTACCGCCGGGGACATCACGAACTCACTCGAGTCCGCCACCATCGACGGCATGTTCCGCAGCACCGCCACCAGTCCGCTCGCGAAGAGCATCCCCAGCATGCCGCCGAGCAGCGAGATCAACACGGCCTCGCCAGTGACCAGGGACAGGATCGCGCCCGGGGTGAACCCGATCGTCTTCAGCACGCCGATCTCGCGGCTGCGCTCGCGCACCGACATCGCCATGGTGTTCCCGGAGACCAGCAGCACGGTGAAGGCGATGGCGGCGCAGATCACGCCCATGAACGCCTTCACGTTGCCCAGGAAGGCGAGAAAACTGAGCTGGAACGCGCGCTCGGTCTCGGTCTTGGTTTGCAACGGCGAGTTGCGGAACATGTCGTCCACCGCCTTGGATATCGACGTGGCGTCGTCGGCGCGGTTCATGCGAAGGACGAACGTGCCCACCTGGTCCAGCCGCTGGGCCTGGCCGGCCGAGCGCATCGCTTCGTTGAGGTACTCGTGGTGGAAGTAGAGAGTCTCGTTGTCGCGCTCGGAATCGTACATGCCCCTTACGGTGAAAGTAAGCGTCACCGGGAAGATGTCGCCCACGATGGGGATGCGGTCGCCGATCTGAAATCCGTATTGTTTGGCCAGCTTGCGGCCCACCACGCAGCCGCCACGATCGGTCTCGAACGCCTGCTTCTCCGCCGGCGCGATGCGATACTCGTTGTAGATCGTGAACAGCTTGCCCGGTTCGACGGCCATGCGCGCGAAGAAGTTGGCGGGGTCCTTATAAACGCCGCCGAACCACTGCAGGATGGTCAGATCGGCGACGCCCGGGACGGCGGCGATCTTTTCCTTGTAGGAAACCGGCAGCGGATTCGTCAGCGATACGCGGTTCCGCACGATCAGGCGCATCGCCTGTTGCGGGGTCGCCTCCGAGAAGAAGAAGGCCTGAAACAGCACGCCGAGCACTCCGAGCAGGCACAACGAGAACGCGATACTGAGGATCGTGAGGACGCTGCGCCGCTTGTTGCGAACGGAGTTCTTCCAGATCAACGGCAGATGCTCGATCATAGTGGCTGGGGTTCCCTTGATTGTAGATGACGCCTGTTCGGCCCGCGACGCGGAATTCATGCGCGAGGCCCTGGCGCTGGCCCGGCAGGCAGGGGCTGACGGGGAGGCTCCCGTGGGCGCGGTGGTGGTGTTCGACGGCCGGATCGCCGGGCGCGGCCGCAACTCTCCCATCGCTCGCAACGACCCCACCGCGCACGCCGAGATTCTGGCGTTGCGCGAGGCGGGCGCCGCGCTCGGCAACTACAGGCTGGCGGGCGCAACCTTGTACGCGACGCTCGAACCGTGCGTCATGTGCGCGGGCGCCATCGTCCATGCCCGGATCGCGCGCGTAGTGTTCGGATCGCGCGATCTCCGGTTCGGCGCCGTGCGCACGAAGTTCCGCCTGGCCGACTCCGAAATTCTGAACCACCGCGCGGAGGTGACCGAAGGGGTGCTGGGCGCCGAGTGCGTGGAACTGCTGCGAACGTTCTTCGACAGCCGGCGCTGAGACCCGCCGCCCAGGGGGAAATGCTGATAAAATCGGCGGCGAATCCCGGTGGAGGTCCCATGCGAAGCTCGTTTCCCGTTCTCGCCGCGCTGCTGGCAGGTTCCGCGCTGGCGCAGGAATACCGCGGATCGGTGCTTGGCAGGGTCATCGACCCGAGCGGCGCGCCCGCCGCCAACGTGTCGATCGAAGCGGTCAACGTCGACACCGGCGTCAAGATAGCGTCCACGTCCAACGACGCCGGCAACTTCCAGATCCCGTTTCTCGTGCCCGGCAACTACACGATCCGCGTCGAGCAGGCAGGCTTCAAGCGCATCGAGCGAACGGGAGTTCGCGTCGCCACCAACACCGCCGTCACGCTCGATTTCACGCTCGAATTGGGCGCTACCGCCGAAACGGTCACGGTCAACGCCGACGCACCGCTGTTGAACACGTCGAGCGCGGATCTGGGTCAGGTGATCGACAAGAACTACCTCGGCTCGATCACCGTGAACCTCACGCGGAACGTGCTCAACACGGTGCGGCTCACGCCCGGAATCACGGGAGGCGGCGCCACCGTGACCGGCAACAACGCCGGATCGTTCAGCATCTCCGGCGGCGGGTCCACCGTGGGCCGTGTCGAGGTCCTGGTCGACGGAATCCCGAATACCACCGCGCACAACTCGGGCGGCGTCGTTTTCATTCCGTCCATTGACGCCGTGGAGGAGATCAAGGTTCACACCACGATGTTCGACGCCCAATACGGGCATTCCAACGGCGGCGCCATCAACATCACAACCAAGGGCGGCACGAACCGGCTCCACGGAACGTCGTACCTGTACAAGCGCTGGTCGGCGCTCGACGCCAATTCCTGGACCAACAATTCGGGCGGTTTGCCGAAGCCTTCCACCGACTACTATCAGTTCGGCTATCTGGTGAGCGGACCCGTGTTGCTGCCCAAGCTGTACAACGGCCGCAACCGGACGTTCTTTTCGACGACGCTCGAACGCGACCGCGACGAGGTTCAGTTGACGCGCAACGCACGCGTGCCGACCGCCGAGGAGCGGACCGGCGATTTCTCGGGAACGATCAACCGGAGAGGCGGGGCTTTCACGCTCTTCGATCCCGCCACCACCGTTGTCGCCGGCGGCCGGGCGACGCGCCAGCCTTTCCCCGGCAACCGGATTCCCGCCGCGCGAATCTCGCCCACCGGCGGCGAGTGGATGAAGCTGTTCCCGGCCCCGGTCACCGGCAGCCGCGTGCTGGAAGCGCTCAACTGGACCGCCACCGATGCGACCATCGTTCCCCAGACCCAGATCAGCGCGCGGATCGACCACAACGTGAGCGACCGCCAGCGCTTGTTCGGCCGCATCGGACTCCTGCGGCTTTATCAGACCAACGGCGAACTGATCCGCGGCCAGTTTTCCATCGCGCCCGATGGCACGGGAGGGCTCGCGCGAGCGAATCCGCGCCGCTTCTACAACATCGGGTTCGACGACACCTACACGTTCTCGCCGAGTTTGCTCGGCTCGTTCCGGTACGGATTCGTCCGCAAGGTGCAGACCAATCTGCGCGGCGGCGTCGGCTACGACAACGCGTTTCTGAAGCTGCCCCAGGTTCTGGTCTCCAACCAGGCGATCTCCGGATGGCCGACATTCAACGTCGCCGAGAACCTGCCGACTCTCGGCAGCAACTTCGTGGAAGAGACCAACGATCAGCATTCGGTCATGGCGACGTTCAGCAAGCTCACCGGAAAGCACACGCTCAAATGGGGCGTCGACTGGCGCGCGCTGCGTTGGAATCGCAACTCACCCGGAGACGCCGCTCCCGGCTCGTTCACCTTCGACACCACGTTCACCCGGTCGGACCCGTTCGCGCCCGCGTCGGCCGACACCTCCGGAACCAGCATGGCGTCGATCCTGCTCGGTCTGCCGGCCTCCGGTTCGTTCGGCTATATCACGTCGCTTTCGCTGCAGAACCACTATCTGGCCGGATTCGTTCAGGAAGATTGGAAGGCCGGCCAACGGTTGACGCTCAACTTCGGCGTGCGCTACGAACTCGAGACGCCCTACACCGAGCGTTTCAACCGCATGAGCTACGGATTCGACGAAAGCGGCAAGCTCCCGGTGAATGTCCCCGGGCTCGATCTGCGCGGCGGGATACGGTTCGCCGGCGTGGGCGGCGCTTCCCGGCGCGGCGGCCTCGTCGATGGAAACAACTTCGGCCCCCGGTTCGGATTCGCGTATGGACTGGATTCCAAGACGGTGATACGCGGCGGCTATGGGATCTTCTTCAGCGGCCAGGCGTTCAACACGGGGTTCCTCGCGGATGTCGGCGTGTTCAACGCCATCACGCCCTTCGTGGGAACCAACGACGGAGGCGCGACGCCGTTCGCCACCCTTGCCAACCCGTTCCCGGTGGGCTTGCGGACACCGGTCGGCGCGTCGGCCGGCCTGCTCGCCCAGGTGGGCGATACGGTGAGCTTCTTCGACGAGCGCCGCGTGTCGCCATACAACGAGCAGTGGCAGGTCAGCGTGCAGCGCGAGCTTCCTTCCAAGATCGTCGCCGAAGCGGCCTACGTCGGCATGCTGAGCCTGAAGCAGTTCGAGAGCTTCAACCTCAACGAAAAGCCCGACCGGTTCCTCGCGCTCGGAACGGCGGAGAACAACCGCGTGCCCAACCCGTTTCTGGGCGTGTTTCCCGCGACCACGGTCCTGGGCCAAGGCGCCACACTCACCCAGAACCGCTTTTGGGGCCGCTACCCCCAGTTCACCAACGCGACCATTCAGGGCTCGAACACCGGCCGGGCGATCTACCACGCGCTGCAACTCAAGACCGACAAGCGCGTGACCCGCGGGCTCAGCGTGATCTGGACCTACACATTCGCCAAGCTGATCGACAACGAGACCACCAGCGTCGTGAACCCGCGCAAGTACCGCACGGTTTCCAGCCTGGATCAAACCCACGTGATGCGCGCCGCCGCGACCTACGAATTTCCCTGGCGGTTCGAAGGCAAGGGCGCCAGCCGGGTGCTGCGGCAAGTGGCCGCCGGCTGGTCCGGGAGTGCATATCTGGTGGCCGAGAGCGGCACGCCGCTCGGCGTTACGCATCCGAACGGACGTCCCACCCGTATCCGCAACCCGGCCCTGACCGGACCCGCGGGCGGCCGCCTGGGCGATCGCATCGATCCGGTTACGCGACGGCCGGCGAATCCGTACTTCGATATCGATGCATTCGCGCCACTGGCTTCGCAGTTCGTCGTGTCGCCCGAGGCGCCGCGGTTCGACGAACTGCGCGCTCCGGGAGTGAAGTCGCTCAACGTGTCGCTGTTCAAGACGTTCCCACTGACCGAACGGTTCCGCATGCAGTTCCGCATGGAAGCCTCTGGCGTGACGAACACACCCAACTTCGGAAGGCCGGGCACGAACATGACGAGCGTGGCAACGTTCGGCGTGATCACCAGCGCGGGCGGGGCGCGGCAAATGCAGGGGTCGGCGCGATTTTTCTTCTGAGCCGCGCCGGTCTATTCGAGCAGCGCACGGGCCGCTGGACGCATCTCCGTGATCAATTGGAACGCGATCCGCGGAAACACCAGCAGCAGTGGAGCGGCGAACATGCGCCGTCCCGGCTCGAACGCCAGCAGACCGAGCAGCACCAGCAAGGGCGACAGTGTCCGCCCCGTCGCGTAGGCCGAGGTCCAGATGTCCAGCCGGCCGAGCGCCGCGAAGAAGACCGCGAACAGGATCGCCGCTGTCTCGACGAAGCCGTGCCGCCGCCGCAACAAGGAAAACGCGAGCCCCAGCGCCAGTACGATTCCCACCGTCGCCAGAGTCTCGAGCGCTGCCGCCTTCCGAAGCCAGGCGGTGGTTTCCGGTTCGCCCGTGCCCGCGGCGATGCGTTCCAGCAGCCCGCTGAAGGGGAAGGCCGCCGCCCAGACCGTGCCGTCCGCCGGAGTGTGGCGGCTGACGAACCACCACCACGCGAGCGCCGGCGCGGCGCAAGCGGCGGCGCGCGGATCGCGGCGAATCGCCGCCCATCCGAACGTGAGCAGCAGCCCCGTTTCGCGGATCAGCGGCGCGGCGGCGAGCATCGCATAGACGCCGCCCGTGGCGGGCGAGCCCGCCCTCGCGATGCCGATGGTCAGCGCCGCGAGCGGCAGGTCGATGGTCATTCGGTCGAGCGATACGGCCGCCGCCGGGACCGCCAGAAACGCGAGTCCCCACATCGCGTGCGCGCCACGAGCCTCGGCGAAGCGGCCCAGCCAAAAGGCTCCCAGCAGCACGAACGCGATTTCCACCACCGCGTACGCGCGGTCGATCCACTGCTGTTGTCCACCCGCCAGCAGCCATGCCATGGCGGGCACGCCGATTCGCCGCCATCGAAGGCGCGGGTTGTCGAGGTAGGGCATCGATCCGGCGCCGAGCAGCGGGTCGTGAGCGATGATCCGGTAGTACTGGCCGTCATATCCGGTGGCGTCCGCCGCCACTCGTGTGGCGCCACGCAGGCCGGGTGGAAGCGGCGTCGCCGATCCGGTGTGGAACAGCCCACTCGCGTCCCCTCCGTGACGCGCGGCCACGCTCAGCAGCGTCCAGCCGCCGGCGCCGAAAGCGGCCAGCATCGCCACGATGAGCGGCAGCGACGGGCCGCCGCCGCGGATCCGGCGCCGCTCGACCGCGTAGTAGAGCAACTGTCCCAGCCCCGCGCCGCACGGCGTCAACGCGGGCAACGCCCACCATCCCCGATGACCGGTCAACCGCAGCGCCGCCAACAGCGACACGAAAAGCACGAACCCCGCCCCCAACCACATCAGCCCTCGCAACAGATGAATGCGATGGCCTTCGGCCGGAGGCGGGGTTTGAAAAACGAGCAATACGTTATCGTTTCTTCAACGAGTTCAGATACGCCATCATCTTCAGGATCGCCTCGTTCGGCACGCGTCCCGCGTACGGCTGCATCGCGCCGGTGCCGCCCGCGTAGATCACCTCGAACGTCCCTACGTCCGTGTTCACTCGCGGATGATTGTACTGGCCGTCGACCAGGTTCGAGCCGATACGCCCGGTGGCGTCCTCGAGGTGGCATCCCGCGCACTGTTGCCCGTAGGCGGTCTTGCCTTCCGCGATGGCGCCCGCGTTGCCGTTGAACGGATTGCGGCCGGTGTCGCGGAACTGGCGGACCTGCGCGGAGAGGCTGGCGTCGGGAGCGCTGTTGAAGTCGAGCGCCGTGTTGTCGAGCGGATGGCGGAAGGTCAGCTTGCCGCCCGAAACTTCCTGCGCGGCGGCGCCCTTGGGAATCGTGCGCGCCACCTGAGCTCCCGGCGGAACTTTGTCGGCGGGAACAACGCGCCACAGCGTTCCGGGAGGATTGCCGGTGGCGCCGCGATCGGAGGTGTAGAAGCAGTTGCAGTTTACCGCCAGCACATTGCCGTCCTCGTCGTAGCCACCCGCCGTGAACTGGAGGTTGGTCTGCAGCATCTCCTCGAGCTGCCACTTCTGGCCGTCCCAACCGAGCCCGAAGACGCGGCCCGAACACCAGTCGCCCACCAGATAGACGCCGTTCATGCCGCCGTAGTTGGCGACGCCCAGGCCTTCGATGGAGCAGCCCCAACCGTCCTTGAGCGGCGCGGCGCCCGGATACGGAACCTCGTGCGGATACTCGCCGGCGGGCAGCACGCCGACCTGCGCGCACTTGTCGTCGGGGCCGGTCATCGGGAAGCACTTGGTGCCGTTCAGCTTCGGCCAGCCGTAGTTCTCGCCGCCCTTGCTCGAACGGGGTTGGTAGATGATCTCTTCCCAGTGGTTCTGGCCGACATCGGCGATGAACAGATCCCCGGTCTTCCGGTCGAACGAGAACTCGTAGGGGTTGCGGACGCCCCACGCCCAGATCTCGGGCCGCGACTTGGTCTTGATCTTCGAGAACTGGAGCTCGGTGATCCCGAACAGCGACATGAGACGCTCGGAGTTCGCGCCGTACAGCGGATTCGTCGGCGGGATCTTGTACGGGATCTTGTCGTTATCCTCGGTGTTGACGTCGATGCGGAGGATCTTGGCGAGCAACGTGTCCAGATTCTGGCCCGCCTCGAGCGGATCGCCTTCCCAGCCGCCGTCGCCGCTGGCGATGTAGAGGTAGCCGTCGGGGCCGAATTCGATCTGGCCACCGTTGTGGTTGTAGTAGGGCTGCTCGATCCGCATCAGCACCTTGGCGGTCTGGCGCGTGCGCTCCGGCGTCAGGTGGTTCGGGCTCGCCTTGTCCACCTGGAACCGCACGATGACGCCGTCGCCGTTGAACGGCAGCGACGCGTAGTGGACGTAGAAGTAGCCGTTGGTCTTGAACTTCGGATGGAATGCGACCGAGTACAAGCCCTGCTCGACGAAGCCGGTCTGCACGTCCGAGCCGAGCGGATTGAAGTTGGTGAGATCGAGGAACGGCTCCTTGCGGACCGTGCCATTCTTCTCGACGATGCGGATGCGGCCCAGGCGCTCGACGACGAAGATGCGCCCCGATCCGTCGTTGGCGTTGGCGGCGTTGGTGGGATCGAGGAATCCGGTGGCGACCTGCACCAGCGCGATCTTGGGGCTGCCGGGCAATTTCCCGCCCGGCTTGGCGACCTCCGCCACGGTGGCCGGTACGCGCGCCTGCCGCCCTTGGCCCACCATCAGAAGGGGCGCGGCGGCCGCGAGCAGTGTTCCGGCGAGCAGCGCGGCGCCGGGTCGTGAGGTGACACGTTTGCGAAAGTGCATCAGTGTAATGGATACAGCATTCCGAGGGTGGATTTCAACCGGGCCGGCCCGGCCGCCGTGAAGTCCGGCCCTCAGGCGGACAGCTTGCCGCGGCAATCCTCGGAGCAGAACGCCAACGTCTGACCCTGTACCGCCCGCTTGTGACCCTTCGCGGGCGGGAAAAACGTTCCGCAAGACGGGCACTTCACCAACTCGCCGCCGAATCCTTCCTTGCCTCCGGCGGAACCTTTTCCGGAAGAGGCGCTCTGGGCCTGCGCCTCTTCCTCGAATAGCTGCCCGACACCCTTGGTGATGATCCCGATCACGCCGCGGATCAGGGCGATCGCGAAGATGCTGGCGATCAGGTACAGGACCGTTCGCAGCATCGTATTCTCCGTTGGCCCGCGCTACTTCTTGCGGGTCGACGACTTCTTCTTGGCGTCTGGATTCTCGAACTTGGTGGTGACCGTCGTGCTGATCGCCGCGAGCATGCCCTTGGCGGCATCGGCGAACGGACCAGTCGGCTTCAACTCGAGGTACTTATTGAAGGCTTCGGCCGTGCCATCCGGCGGCGTGACTTTGCCGTCGGCGGTGGTCTGCGCCTTCGACATCAGAAACACGCCGTACTGATACTGCGCGTCGGCGTGAGTGGGGTCGGCCTCGATCGCTCTCTTGAAGGTGCTGCCGGCCGCATCGAGTTGGCCGTTATTCGTGAAGATCGCGCCCAGGTTATAGAAGTACGTACCCGCCTTGGCTGGCGCCAGCGCGGCTGCCTTGACCAGTTCTTCCTCGGCTTCCTTGTACTTCTTGTTCTTGGCGAGCGAGAGACCGAAATTGTTGTGGTAGGCGTCGTCGTCCGGCTTCAGCTCGATCGCCGAGTTGTAGGCCTTGGTACCCTCGTCCACCAGCTTCATCTGTTCGTCGCCCGTCTTGGTCGCGGCGAGTCCGAAGTACGACTCGGCCAGGTTCGCCCAGATGACGTGCTGCTTGGCATCCATCTCGGTTCCCTTTTTCAGATTCTCGATCGCGACCGGCCAGTCCTTGGCCTGAACGGCGGACATGCCCAAATTGAACGCGTCGTTGAGGGCCTTGTTCTTCTTCATGGCCTCCGACCGTTCCTTCATCGCCTTCTCGATGGCCGCCTTCTGCTCGGAACTCATCTCGCGGCTCTGTTCCTTGGTCAGTTCGCCCGTCTCGGCGGCCTTTTGAAGCGCCTGCTGCTTTTCCTGGCGAGCCTGCAAGTCGAAGTTGATCTCGACGGGATCGCCCAGCTTGGTGCGAACTCCATTGACGCGGTCGACATCCTGGCCGCCGATTTCGACAGCCACGTTGTATTGGCCCAGCGGCAGCCCGGCGTGGAAGTACTCGCCCTTCTTGTTGGTCTTGACCTTGTAGTTGCCCTTGATATCGGTGCGTTCGATCTTGACCAGGGCATCCTTGACCCCGACGCCGTCGGGTCCTTTTACCTTGCCGGAGATGGCTCCGGTTTGCGCGGCCGCGCCGAGCGAGAACATGAGAGTTGCGCCGAGCGCAACCGCGAGTTGACGTAGCATTGAGGGAACCTCCAGACGCGGGAATCCTGCGCGTTTTCCTCTTAAGAATACCATCTGGCCGGCGCCCTCACGCATCCGGCGGCGATGAAGGAAACTCAACCGCCGCCGCTGCCGTCTGACTGGATCTGGCGCCTTCCTTAGGCGGAGACGCCGGCTTCCATCGCATGGTTGCGCGAGATTCCGTATTTCCTCAGCTTGTTGTACAGAGTAGTCCGGTCGATCCCGAGCACGCGCGCGGCGTGGGACAGGTTGAATTTCGTCTCGCCCAACACCAGTTCGATGTGGCGCCGTTCGATGTCGTCGAGCGACGGGATGTCGTTGCCGCGATTGCCGTTGATCGCCAGCAGGTACGCGTTCCAGGGAGCGTCCGCCAGCTTGGCGCACGCCGCGCCTTCGAACGGGGCCGTGCCGACCTCGTAGCCCTCGGCTTCCAACTTCTTCGCGACCTCGGTTTTGACGTCGGGGTCCGATCCGATGATCAGGAGTTTCATGATTGGCCTCCGGTGACAGTATACAACAATTAAGACCTGAATATCCTAAAATTCGACAGGACGCTATACTGTTCTTCGAACCCCGCCCGATGGCGCTCTTCCTTCTGGTCTTCGCCGCGCTTTGCTGCTCCGCGGCCGATCTTCCCGGCGCGCCGTCGTACCGGGCCACGCGCTACGCAGAAGCGCTTTCCGCCCTGCGAGACGCTCCCGCCACCTCGGCGGTGCTTCTGCTGCGCGGCAAATGCCACTACGGCCTAGGCGATTTCAAGAGGGCGCAGGAAACGTTCGAGGCCGCCATTCGCGCGGACGCCAACAGTTCGGAAGCTTGGCATTGGCTCGGCAAAGCTTTCGGAAAGCGCGCCGAATCGGCGAGCGTGTTCTCCGCGCCCGGACTCGCCCGCCGCTGCCGCCAAGCCTTCGAGAAGGCGGTGGAACTCGACGGCCGCAACGTGCTCGCGATCAACGACCTCATCGAGTATTCCCTGGAAGCGCCGGGCTTCCTCGGAGGTGGAGACGACAAAGCGGCCGCGCTCGCCGCGCGCCTGGCGGCGCTCGACCCACCGGAGCACGAGTTCGCGCGCGCCCGGATCGCCGAGAAGAAGAAGGACTGGGCGGCCGCCGAGAGCCACTACCGCAAGGCGTCCGAACTCGCGCCCAAGCAAGCGGGCCGGGCGGCGGACCTGGCGAAGTTCCTCGCCCGCCGCGGCCGTGTCGCGGAAAGCGACGCCGAATTCGCCCGCGCCGCGAGCATCGATCCGGCGAGTCCCGGCGTGTGGTTCGCCCGGGCGGAGTCCCTCTCCGAAGGCAAACGCAACCTCGCCGAAGCGCGCCGCTTGCTCGAGCGCTATCTGAAGGCTCCGCTGACGCCCGAGGATCCGCCGCGCGCCGATGCCGAAAAGCTGTTGAAAAAGGCGGGCCGATAGCGGATGCAGATTCGCGAGGCGATCCGGTTCGGCATCCAGGCGCTTGCCGCCAACCCCATGCGCACGGCTCTCACCGCGCTCGGACTGCTGATCGGCAACGCGTCGGTGATCTGGGTGGTGACCATCTCGCTCACTTCGAGCGAACTCATTCTCGAGCAGATTCGCGGCATTGGCTCCAACATGATCTACGCCTACTACGAAGGCGGCGATCTCACCGCGCGCAACGCCAACGCCGACTACCTGAAGATGGCCGACGTGGAAGCGGTGCGCCGCGAACTCGGATCGCGCATCGTCGCCGCCACGGGCGTGATCACCAACTTCGACCGCATCCTCATCGATGGCCGCGAACGCGACATCAAGGTGATCGGATCCGACGAGCATTACGCCCGCGTGCGTAATCTGAGGAACCTCGCCGGCAGATTCATGGATGCCGGCGATGTGACACTCCGCCAGAAGGTGGCGTTCCTGACCGACAAGCTGGCCGTCAAATTGTACGGCAGCCATGGAGCGGCCGTGGGCCGCGTCATCAAAGTGTTCGGCCTGCAATTCACCGTGGCCGGTGTGTTCAAGGAAAAGACCGACAGCTTCGGACAGATGGAACTATCGAAGGAAACCATTCTGATCCCGGTGACCGTGATTCGCTACTTCACTCCGGTGGAACGAATCGATCCGCTCTACGTGCAGGCGCGCACGATGGAAGACGTGCCGCCGCTGACCACGCTGGTGCGTGGCATCCTGGAAAGCCGCCACCGCCCCGGAGCCAAGTATCTGGTGGAGAATCTGGCGGCCATTCTCGAGACCGCCCGCCAGATCACCGTCATCATGAGCATCGTGCTGGTGCTGGTGGCCACCATTGCGCTGGTGATCTCCGGGATCGGAATCATGAATATCATGCTGGTCACCGTCACCGAACGGACGCGCGAGATCGGCGTGCGGCTGGCCGTGGGCGCGTCGCGCCGCGCGGTGCTGACTCAGTTCCTGATCGAGGCGATTCTGATCAGCGTCACCGGCGGGATGCTCGGGATCGTCTTCGGCGTCGCCGTTCCCCTGGTGGCGAGCAGGCTGGCGGGTGATATCCCGATATCGGTATCGTGGATTTCGATCGTCGTCGCGTTCGCCGTCTCTTTTCTCGTGGGGCTGGTCTTCGGGATGATCCCCGCCGGCCGGGCCTCGCGGCTCAATCCCACCGAAGCTCTCCGTTACGAATAACCAAGGACCGTCCATGCGATTCCCAATCCTGGCGCTGATCGCCCTCGCCGGCCTGCGCGCCGAAGTTCGCGAACTGACTCTCGCGGAGGCGGCCGATCTGGCCTCGAAACAAAATCCTTCAGTCTTGTTATCCCGGCTGGACGAGGCTCGCGCGGCGCAACACGTGCGCGCGGCGGGCGATCCGTTCCGCCCCAAAATATTCGTGGGCAGCGGGCTCGCCTATTCCAATGGCTTTCCCATGAGCATCGAGGGCTCCGCGCCGTCGATCGTCCAGGCCCGCAGCGTCGCATCCATCTACGACAGGCAGAAGCGGCTCGCCGCCGAACAAGCCCGGCAGGACAGCAAGACCGCCGGCATCGAAGGGCACGAGCGGCGCGACGAAGCGGTGTACCGCGCCATCGATCTGTATCTCGATGCCGAGCGAAAGGGCCGCCTCGCCGAGATGGCGTCGCGGCAAGTGGAGAGTTCGCGCAAGGTCGAAGCGGCTGTCAAGGCGCGCGTCGACGAAGGGCGCGAACTACCGGTGGAGGCCAAACGGGCGGCGCTCGAAACCGCCAAGACCGGCCACCGGTTGCTGGAACTGCGGCTCGACCGGGAGCAGGCCGAGGCGGCGTTGGCGCTGATCCTCGGGATGCCGGCGGGCGATCTGGCGCGGCCCCGCGGCGAAGAGCGTAAGGCGCCGGAGCTGCCGGAATCGGCGGAGTCGGCTGCGGGCGCCGCCCTGCGATCGAACCGCGAGTTGAGCCGAATGGAGTCCACGCTGACCGCCAAAGGATTCGAGATCCGGTCCGCGCGCGCCGCGAAACTGCCGAAGATCGACTTGGTGGCGCAGTACGCCCTGTTCGCGAAGTTCAACAACTACGAGGACTTCTTCCAACGCTTTCAACGGCACAACGGGCAGATCGGAATGTCGGTGCAAGTGCCGGTGCTGGCGGGTCCGGCGGTGGATGCGGCCGCGGCGAGAGCGGAGGCGGAGGCGGCCAAGCTGCGTATCGAGCTCGGCCACGCCCGGAACCGGATCTCGACGGAAGCGCGGCGGCGGTTCCTCGAGGTGCAACGCGCGGAGTCGGCGCGGCAGTTGGCGCGGCAGGCGCTCGAAGTGGCGCGGGCCGACCTGGACGTCCAACTCGCCCGGTTCGACGAGGGTCGCGCGGCGGTCAAGCAGGTGGAAGAGGCCCGGCTCGTCGAGAACCGGAAATGGATGGAGTATTACGACACGCAGGCGGCGGTGGAACGGTCGCGGTACTCGCTGCTCGAACAGACCGGCGGTCTGCTCGCGGCAGTCCGGTAGCGCGACTTCGCCCAGTGTGGGCCGTCTGGCCCAACCGGCCGCTCGTGGCCGTTCGCCGAATCAATGGATTGGCGGCGGCAATCGAAATGCACAGCCTTCTGTGGGAGGTGTCCCATGATGACCAACAGGCTGGAACAGTACCTGGCCGATACCGGTGTTCCGTATATCCACACCGTGCATGGACCGGCCTTCACCGCGCGCGATACCGCGCACAAGGACCATACGCCCGCTCGGGAAATGGCCAAAACCGTCGTGTTCCTCGGAGATGGCGGATACGGCATCGCGCTCCTTCCGGCGAACACCCACGTCGATCTGCAAGAACTCGCCAATTGGCTCGGCTTGAGCCAACTGCGCCTCGCCACCGAGGAGGAGTTGATCGGCCTGTTCCCGGACGTCGAACTGGGAGCGATGCCCGCGTTCGGCAATCTCTACAACATTCCGGTCTATCTCGACGACCGTCTTGCCCGGCAGCCGCGCATCGCGTTCAGCGCCGGCACCCATACCGATACGGTGCACATGAACACGGTCGATTTCATCCGCTTGGCCGACGCGCTGATTGTCCCGTTCGCGCGCAAGTGTTAGCGCGGAGTCCGCATGGGGCCAACTGCTTTGCTACTACCCGCGGTTGGCCCCTTGCCCTCGCGGGCCAACCTCGAGAATCCTCGGAGAAGCCCGCGTTTGCGCTCGAGAGGAATCGCCTCCCCGCCGCACTTATTCTATGTGGGGCGCCAGGACATCACGGGAAAACGAGCCTTCGCGGTCGATCCACGGGGCATGCTGCATCTCACCGGCAGCCTGGATCTGTCGGTCGACGCAACAGTGGTCCCGGTGAGCCCCGAACTGGTGGCCGCTCCCAAGCTGGCGGATCTGATGTTCCTGATCGATGTGGGGGAGCATCGAACGCTTGAGATCTTCGAGGCGCTCGCCTACTGGGACGACCGCGAGATCGTCCGGATCGCCAGACGGTACGGCACGGCGATGATGGTCCCCGAGTACGACCCGCGTCCGATCAAACTGACGGTCGCTTTGCTCGGGCGGAAGGCTGTGGACCGGCTGCCGGCCACACTGCCGATCGACCGGGGTGGAGGCAAGCTCGAAGTCTACCCCCGATACGTCCGGATGTGGGAGATCGACCCGGTGGGCGTGATTCACTTGAACCGGCCGTCGCTGCTGCCGTGGGTGGCGCTGATGGAGCGAACCACGGCGGATCTCCTGGAACATGCGGCCCGGGGAGTAGCCAACGACGAGGAACTGCTGGCGCACTTCGCGGTGCTGGCGAGTTTAAGATATGAGAGGGAGTGGATCGACGCTCTGCTCGGGAGGTTCACCGATATGATGACCGTGCAAATCGCGGAACAGACGCCGCTCGGCAAGTGGATTCGGGAAGCCGGACGCGAGCAAGGCCGGGTCGAGGGCAAGCTCGAAGGGAAGCTGGAGGGCAAGCTGGAGGGCAAGATCGAAGGCAAGCTCGAAGGCAAGCTCGAAGGCAAGGTCGAGTCCGTCCAGCGGTTCCTGCGGCATCGATTTCCGGCTCTGGAGGCCGAGTTCTCTCCGGCTGGGATGGACGCTCCCGCTGTCGAGCAAGTGCTTGATGCACTGTACGGGGCGAGCGACGAAGCGGCTGCCCGGCGCGCCATCGGAGCCGCGAAAGCGTAGAGCCGCCGGAGGTCGTGCGCACGAGCCGCCACAGCCGGATCGACGCTTTGCTCGGGAGGTTCACCGATATGATGACCGTGCAAATCGCGGAACAGACGCCGCTCGGCAAGTGGATTCGGGAAGCCGGACGTGAGCAAGGCCGGGTCGAGGGCAAGCTCGAAGGCAAGCTGGAGGGCAAGCTCGAAGGCAAGGTCGAGTCCGTCCAGCGATTCCTGCGGCATCGATTTCCGGCTCTGGAGGCCGAGTTCTCTCCCGCCGGGCTGGACGCGGCCGCCGTCGAGCAAGTGCTCGATGCACTGTACGGCGCGAGCGACGAAGCGGCTGCCCGGTGCGCCATCGGAGCCGCGAAAGCATAGCCTCGAAGCCGCGCCGCGCCCCGGACAACTGCGAACGGCCTCTTAATTCGATGTGGCGCGGAGCAGATCCAGCAACGTTTCGGTGATCTTCACCGAAGCTTCCCGTTCGAGGTTGTTCGTCCCGAGCCACGTTTCGTAACCGCCCAGGTCGAAGTGGCGCGGCGTGGGCAGGTAGCCATAGTGGCCGTTGGCCAGTTCGATGGTGAACACCGGCCGCACGGCGGACCGCTCCTTGATCGACAGTCCGATCTCGGTGAACACCTCGCATGGGATTGCCGCGATCGCGAAGCCGCCCACGCGGATGGCCTGTAGCTTCAGCGCCGCCGTGTCCGGCCCCTTTTGCAGCGCCAACGCGCGCTCGGCGTAGGCTTTGGCGTTGCGCGGCAGTTTCTTCTCGTCGGGCTCGGCAAGCGCCGCCTTGGCGAACGCGAGTTGCTCCACCGTTGGCTTTCGATAGCGGAGAATCAATTCGCGTTCCGCCATCTTCACCGGCGCCGAATCCCGGTACTGGGCGGCGGCCGCCGCTTCCACCGCGTGGCCCGCCATGCGCGCCGCCACCTCGCGAAGCCGCGCCATCGGCTCCTGCCGGGCGCGCGGCTGGATGAAGGCCGTGTTGTTGACGTCTCCGCTGGTGCCGTTCGACAGAATCGCCACGAAGTTCGGATCCCCGGGCGCGAGGCGGTCCGACACCATCTTGGCGAACTCGCCGAAGTAGTCGGAAGAGACTTTGTTCGCCGGAATGCCGCCCACGTAGTGCAGCGAGTAGTTGGCAAGCAGCGCCAGCGGCTTCCCGGCGGCGTTGCGCACCGATACGATCGAAAAGCCAGGGTCCACCGTGCCCGACGGATGCAGCAGATTCGGATTGCCTGCACCGGGGTTCATCTTCACCTTGTCGGTGGTCCCGCCGAACGGATCGGGGTCGATGCTGCCCTCTTTCATGAACCACCGCCGGTTGGACAGCTCCTCGGGAACCTGCCGCACCGCGTAGGCGACGCTCGCCGGCTCGAGGCGTCCATGCGCGGCGGCGACGGCGGCGGCAGTCTGATCCACGATCAGCTTTACGTACCTGCCTTCGACGCTATCTTCCTTGTCCGCGCCGGAAGGCGGCGCCGAATGCGTGTGCGTGGCCGCCATCAGGATGCGCGAAACGGGAATGCCAGATTTCTGGGACGCCAGCGCCTTGGCGCGATCCATCACCTCGCGCTTGATCAGGCAGCTATCCACCACGGCGATCGCGATCTCGACGCCATTCTCCTCGAACACCAGCGCGCGGACATGCAGCGGGTCAACCGCGGAGTCCGCCATCGTAAGGCCGAAATTTCCGATCAGCCGGACGGGCCATTCCCGCGGCGTGATATCCATCGAGGCGGCGCCGGCGCGCAGCCGGGCGAACGCGGCGGCGCAAAAGACGAAAACGAGAAGCAGGGGTTTCATGGGAACTCTCCGTCGATAAGCTTGCCCCGCTATCATATTCCAATGACCAAACTCGCTGCCGTCCTCGTCGCGGCGTCGCTCGCCGCCTCCGCCCAGAAGCCGGAAAAGGGCTTCCAGGCGCTGTTCAATGGAAAGGATCTCGCCGGCTGGACCAAAGCAAAGGAAAACGAAGGTACGTTCTCGGTGAAGGACGGCGCCATCGTCGCCAACGGCCCCCGCTGTCACCTCTACTACACCGGCGCCGGCGCGGACTGGAAGAACTTCGAACTCAAGGTCGACGTGATGACGCAAGCCAATTCGAACGGCGGCATCTACTTCCACACCGCCTACCAGGAAAAGAACTGGCCGGACAAGGGCTTCGAAGTCCAGGTGAACAACACCTTCGTGAAGGACCCTCGCAAAACGGCGAGCCTCTATATGGTCCAGGACAATCACGGCGACGTCGCCTCGGACGGCAAATGGTTCACCGAGCACATCGTCGTGAAAGACAAGAAGGTGACCGTGTTCGTGGACGGCAAGCAGGTCACCCAGTGGTCCCAACCGGACGGATGGGCGGGCCCCAAGAACATGCCCGGCCGCGTGCTGGACCATGGCACCATCGCCCTCCAGGGCCACGATCCCGGTTCGACGGTCCACTACCGCAACATCCGGATCAAGCCGCTCAAGTAGACCGGTCCCCGCCGCGGCGAGGCGCCGGCCATAGAATAGAGCGATGATCGACCGTCGCGACCTGCTCCGCCTCGCCGCCTCGCTTCCCGCACTCGGCGCACCCGGCGGCAAAAAAACCATCGCCCTCGTCATTACCGAGTACCGGACCAACGCCCATGCCGACGTCATCGGCACTCGTCTGCTTGCCGGCTTCGAATACGCGGGCAAGTTCGCCCCGCCGCGGGTCAAAGCGGCGTCGATGTTCACCGACCAGGTTCCCTGGAACGACATGAGCCGCGAAATGGCGAAGAAGCACGGCGTTCCGCTGTTCGACACCGTGCGCGACGCGGTGACGCTCGGCTCCGGCAAACTCGCGGTGGACGGCGTAGTGATCGTCGGGGAGCACGGCAACTATCCGTACAACGAAAAGCTCCAGCACCTGTATCCGCGCTACGAACTGATGTCGCAAGTGATGGATGTGTTCCGCCAGAGCGGCCGCTCGGTCCCCGTGTTCTGCGACAAGCATCTCTCGGTGGACTGGTGGAAGGCCAAGCAGATGTACGACTGGTCGCGCGAACTGAAATTCCCGTTTCTGGTGGGCTCGTCGATCCCGGTCACCTGGCGGCGGCCCCAGTTGGAACTGCCCATGGGAGCCAATCTGAAGCGCGCGGTCTCGGCGGCGTACGGCGGTACGGAAGCGTACGGATTCCACGCCCTGGAAGGTCTGCAATGCATGGCCGAGCGGCGGCGCGGCGGCGAGACGGGCGTGCGGGCGGTGCAATCGATAGAGGGTCCGGAAGTCTGGAAGTGGACCGACGCCAACCCCTGGTCGATCCCCCTGCTGGATGCCGCCTGCGCGCGAAGCGAAGCTCGCAAAGCGGGCAACATGCGCGACAACTGCAAGTCGCCGGCTCTGTTCGTGGTGGAGTATCGCGACGGATTCCTGGGCGCGGTCTACATGCTCAACGGGCACATCAACGACTTCAACTTCGCCGGGGAAATCGAAGGTCGCGCCGAACCCGCGTCGACGCTGTTCTGGCTTCAACCCGAGCGGTTCTACGGCCACTTCTCCGGCCTGGCGCACTACATCGAGGAACTGGTGCTCAACGGGCGCGAACCCTATCCACCCGAGCGGACGCTGCTCACCACCGGCGTGCTGGCCGCCGCGATGGAATCGGCGTGGAGCGGACACACACGGATCGAGACGCCCCAGCTCGACGTGAGGTACAAGGCCGTCGCGGCTTCGCTGTACAACCGCGGGCCGGTTCCGGCTCCCGAGAAGAAGGGCTCCGCGTGAGGCTCGCCGCGCTGATCTCCGTTCTGGTGGCGGCCCTCTCCGGACAGGTGTCCGGCCGCGCCCGCAACCTGCATCGCGACGCCTTCGTGTTCGACGGTCACGTGCACGTGATCAACCGGCAACTGTACGACGGTACCGATATCGGAAAACGGCTGAAGGGCGGCCAGGTGGATCTCCCCCGAGCCAGGGATGGCGGCCTCGACGCGATGCTGTTCTCCCTCTACGTGCCCGAGCAATATTACCCGCCCCGGTTCGAGACCAAGTTCGCCCTGCGCCTCATCGATCTCGCCCGGCGGCAGGTGGAAGCGAACGCGGACCAGATCGCGATCGCCGAGTCGCCCGCCGATCTCGACCGCATCCACAAACAGGGCAAGATCGCGGCGATCCTCGATCTCGAGGGCGGGTTCGACCTGGATGGCGACCCGGCGATTCTGCGCATGCTTTGGCGGCTGGGTCTGCGATCGGCGCAACTCCCCGCGCACAACTGGGCGAACTCTTTCGCCGACTCCTGTTGCGCCAAACAGGAAATCGGCGGCTTGAACGAGCGCGGACGCGAAGTGGTTCGGGAGATGAACCGGCTGGGGATGATCATCAATATCAGCCACGCTTCGGATCGCACCGTCGAACAGGTGCTGGAAGTGAGTTCGACCCCGGTGGTGGCGACGCACCACGGCATGCGTGCGCTCAACGATATCCCCAGGAATATGCCGGACGACCTCATGCGGAAGTTGGCGGCCAAGGGCGGCCTGATCGGCTTCCACGTGGGCAACGAATTCCACAATCGCAAGATGTTCGATTGGCGCACCAAGCAGGCGGGTAAACCGTTCTGGGATACCTCCGACGTCAAGAAGGACGAGCCCCTCACCATGGCGCTGATCGACAAGCTGGTGGGCCCCGCGTTTCCGATGATGGGCACCGACTGCCCGGACGAACTGCTGTTCTCCCCCGAGGAGTGGATCGGCGTCATCGAGCGCGCCATCTCGATCGTCGGCGAGGACCATGTTTCCCTGGGGTCGGATTTCGACGGCGGTCCTACTCCGCCCAGGGGCATGAAGGACATCGCGGACCTGCCCCGCCTCACCCAAGCCATGCTGAACCGGGGCTGGCCAGAGAGCCGCATCCGCAAGTTCCTCGGCGGCAACTTGCTCCGCGTCTACCGCCAGATCGCGGCCGGCTCCCCCATTGCCCGCCCCGCTTCGAGTACAGTATTGAAGTAGTCAGTCTGACCTGCGGTCAACATTTGGCTCTCGGGGAGTGTCACCACACTCCCCCGTTTTATTTCGCCGGACGGACAAGGCGACCGCGGCCGAGAATCCGAAAAGCGTGAGCGCCGCCAACGCGCACCACGGGCTGTCGGCGAGATTCATCAGATAGGGAATGGGCGTGGAAGCCAATGTCGCCGCGATGCGCGCCGGTTTCGAACCGGACTGCACGGTGAGCCAGATGGGCAGCAGGACCAGCGCCGCGTCATAGCCATAGACGTGCGGCGCGATCAGCAGGCCGGCGAGCGTGGTGGCGGTCCACAGCCTCCACGGCGGAGCGCCTCGGATCGCCCACGCCCAGAGCGCCAACGCCGCAAGGCTCAGCCCCGCGACCGCCCACACCGATTCGCCGAACAGGTTCGCCGCGATGCCCTGCGCGTTTACCATGAGCTCCGGCGACGGCGAGAGCCGTTCGAGATCCTTTTTCCGCAGGAACGCCACATAGCGCTCGACACCCGTCCATCCTCCCAGCGCCAGAGAAATCGCCGTTTCGGCCGCCGCGCCCGCGGCCAGCCCGGCCAGCATGCGCCAACGCCTCGTTACAACCAGCGCCACCGGCCACAGCAGGAAGAGGTGGAACTTCGCGAATCCGAGCGCCAAAACCGCCCCGCCGGCGAACGGCTTGCCCGCCGACATCAACGAGTACGCGCCGATCGACACGGCCAGCATCAACACGCAATCCTGCCCGTGCGCGATCCCCAGCGCCGTGGGCAGGAATAGCGCGGCCATCGCTAACCCCTCTGGCCCGAACCTTCGCAATCCCCAGATCTGACAACCCAGAAGCGCCAGCGTCTGGAATCCGATCCAGAGCCAGAACGCGAAGCGGTATTCGAACAGCGCCAACGGCGCCAGGAACAGCGAGTAGAAATGCGGCCGCACGAACGGGACCACCGGCGTCACGTCCGGCACGAGACGGCGTTCGTACTCCAGTTGTACTTCCGGCACGTGCATGTCCGCGAACCGCCCTTCCAGAGCCAGCTTGCCGCCCGTGTAGAGATTGAGGAAATCGTGCCTCCTCGCCGACTCGACCACCAGCGAACCGAGCGCCGTCCACATCGCCGCCGCCACGACTACCAACGCCAGGATCGTCCCAGGGACCCTGGGCATCCCCGCGGTTATACTGGTGCCTGTCATGGTTCGCCGTCTCCTCTTTCCGGCGTTGTACGCCGCCTCCGCGCTTGCCCAGTACGACCTCTTGATCCGCAACGGGCGGATCGTGGACGGCACGGGCAACCCTTCTTTCATCGGCGATGTGGCCGTCAAGGATAAGCGTGTCGCCGCGATCGGCAAACTGGGCGCGGTGACGGCCGCCCGCACCATCGACGCCGCCGGGCTCCATATCGCCCCTGGATTCATCGATATCCACAACCACTCCGACGACACCCTCCTCACCGACGGAAACGCACAATCGATGATCCGCCAAGGCGTCACCAGCATGATCTTCGGCGAAGGCGGATCGGCGGCGCCGAGCAAGCAGTTCACGACGTTTTCGGCGTACTATGGCGAACTCTTGAAGCGGGGTATCTCCCCAAATGTCGGCAGCTATGTCGGGTCCAGCCAGATCTGGACATGGGTGCACGGCGAAAAGGCCGGGCCCGCCCCGGCCGGCGAGATCGAAAAAATGCGGGAACTGGTGCGGCAGGCAATGCGCGACGGCGCCTTGGGCGTGGCCAGCTCTCTGAGCGGACCTCCTGGATCGTGGATCGATACCGGCGTCCTCGTCGCCATGTGCGAAGCGGCTTCCCCCTTCGGCGGCATCTACTCCACGCACATGCGCACGGAGGGGCACGGCGTGTTCGAAGCTGTCGCCGAGGCGCTCGAAATCGGAAGGCGCGGCAAGGTGCCCGTCGACATCATTCACCTGAAGATCGCCGAGCACAAGCTCTGGGGCAAGATGCCCGAACTGATCGCGACCATCGCCAATGCTCGCGCGCGCGGCCAGGAGGTAGAGGCCCACGTCTATCCCTACCGAGCCGGCCAGAATAATCTCTCCACCATCATTCCCCCATGGGCTCACGAGGGAGGCAGCGACGCACTGATCGCCCGGTTGAAGGACCCGTCCCTACGCGCGCGCCTCCAGAACGAAGTCGAAAACGGCATCCCCGGCACGAACTGGTACAACCACTACACCGCCACGGGATCGTGGGAGGGCATGCTGCTGGTCAACCTGTCGAACCCCGAATACAAAAAGTTCGAAGGAAAGCGGATGAACGAGGTGATCCAGGCAATCGGCGGCAAGCCGCTCGACGTGCTGTTCAAGATCCTGATCGACAACCGCGGATCGATTCCGACGGTTTACTTCCATCACTCGGAGGACGACATGCGCTACGCGCTGCGGCAGCCGTTCGTGTCGATCGGGTCGGATGGTACTGCTGTTGCCACGGAAGGTCCGCTAGCGCGCGGCAATCCCCATCCGCGCTACTACGGGACATTCCCTCGCGTGCTCGGGCGATACGTCCGGGAGGATAAGGTAATCACGATGGAAGAGGCGATCCGCAAGATGACCTCGGCCAACGCCGCCAAAGTCCACGTCTACGACCGCGGAATCCTCCGGCCGGGGATGTGGGCCGACGTGACCGTGTTCGACGCGGCCAAAGTGATCGATCACGCGACGTACGACAAACCGCATCAATATGCGACCGGCATCGATTACGTCGCCGTCAACGGAACCATCGTGCTCGACCGGGGTATGCACACCGGAGCCCGGCCGGGCGGCATCATTCGAGGTCAGGGCGCCAGGCAGTGACAGCGGGCCTCGCCTTCTGGCTGCTGTTCAGCGAACTGCACATGGCGGTGCGCGCCGGCGATCATGATCGTGTTCGCGGGATGCTCGAGAAGGGAGCGGCCGCCAACGAGCGCGATTCGCTGGGGGGAACCGCTCTCCACGATGCTTGCTGGGCCGGCGACGCCCAGATGGTGGCTCTGCTGCTGGACCATCGCGCCGATCCCAATCTCCGCCACACCGAAGGCGGCTCGACGCCGCTCCACTACGCGATCATCACCAATCACCCGGCGATCGTGGAACTGCTGCTCACCCGCGGAGCGGACCTCAAAGCGGCGTCATCATCCGGAGCCACGGCGCTTCACATCGCCGCCAGCCGCGGCTTCCTGCCAGTGGTACAACTGCTGATCGGCAAGGGACTAGATCCCAATGCCCGCGATACGGCTGGCGCCACGGCGATGGACGAGGCGGCGTGGAAGGGCGAAGCGGAGATCGTGCGGTTCCTGCTTACCAAGGGCGCCGATCCGAACACGGCGCTGATGGCCGCGGCGTCCAAGGGCCATGCGGAGGTCGTGGGGCTGCTGCTGGCCGCCGGAGCGGACTATCGCCGCAAGGACAAGAGCGGAGCGTCTCCGCTCGATCGCGCGATCGAGAACCGGAGCGCCGCGGTGATCGGCGAGTTCCTGAAGCGGGGTGCGCCGGTCGACACCGGAAAGCTGCTGCGGGAAAGCGTGTTGCGCGGGCAGGCGGATCTGGTTCGGGCGGTCTGGGACAAGGCCGCCGCAAAGGACCGCGCCGGGCTGCTCAACGACGCGGCGTTGAAGGGGCACGTCGAGGTGGCCCAGTTCCTGATCGCGCGCGGGGCCGATCCCGAGGCTCGCAATGCGCAGGGCTTCACACCTCTGCATGACGCGGCGTTGGGGGGGCAGGTGGCCACCGCCCGGCTGCTGGTTGACCGGGGGGCGAAGGTGGATGCGCGGGACGAATCCGGATCGACGCCACTCCACCACGCGGCTTCCTGGGGTAGGACCGAGGTGGTAAGGTTGCTCCGGGATCGCGGGGCAGACCCCAATGTTCGCAACAACATGGGAGCAACTCCGGCGGATCTCGCGGCGGCTGGGGGGCATACCCCAATTGCGGTATTCCTAAAGCAATCCCGCTAATCCAACGATAGAGGGTTCGTGACGGCCGAGTCACTTCCGCTCCTCTTCTCGACGCCCGCCGACGCGGTGGGCGACGACCTGCGCCTGCTATTGAGCAGGTTGGCCGCGGTCGCGCACCCGGCGTGGGAAAGACTCGACCGGAAGTACGCCGAGCGTCTGGAGCAACTCGGCATCAAACCACTGGAGCGCCGGTGTCTTGCCGCGATCACGGTGGGCGCGGCGGCGCGGCTGTTCGGACGCGGGGATTCCGCGGCGGAGTTCCTCGAGGAAACCACCTATCAGGGCCGCCGGCTCGCCAAGCTCGACTTCGAACAGAACTCGATCCCGGCCGCTCTGGCCGAATACGAGAAGCTGCTACTACCCGTCATTCGCCGCAAGGCTCCGGTCGATTCGGCGCGCTATGAGTCGGTGCGGCAGCACCTTCTGTTCCCGGTCGTGTTGACGCTCAACAATGCCTATTATCAGGTGCGGGAGGCGGAAACCCAGGCGTTCTACGAAGTGTTCTGGGCCGAGTTGGAAGCTCGCCAATTGGATGACCTGTTGGGCCGGTTCATGACCGCGCTCGCCAAGTTCTGCCGGGCCGATCAGGCGCGTTTCTTCCTGCTGGATTCCGAACAGAATCTGCTGGTGCAGCGGGCTTGCCACAAGGGCAAGGCGGCGGATCTTGCCGCCGCGCCGTCGCGCCAGTATCTCCATCCGTTCTCGTTTTCTCCGGCGGAAAAGAACGCCTCGCTCGATCCGGCCTGGAACACGCGGTTCGCCACCGTGTGGTCGGTGCCGATGCTGTCGAAGCGGCGGCTGGCGGGAGTGCTGCAGTTCGCTTTTGCAAAGCCGTATGACTGGCTGCCGCGAGAACGGCAGTTGCTGGTCACGGCGGCCGAGCGCTGCATGATGGCGATCGAGAAGCAGCGGCTGGTGGAGCATCTGGGACTCCAGGAGCGCCAGATTCGCAAATTGGCGGAAGGGATGATGCACGTCGAAGAGGCCGAGCGGCGCCGCATCAGCAGGGAACTGCACGATCAGACGGGGCAGGATTTGTTGTGGATACGCCTGCAAATGGAGATGATCGAGCAGGAGCTTCCGGAAGGCGACAAGCGCTGGAAGACCAGAATGGCCGATGTCCGCGACATGACCGAGAGGACGATCGTGGAAGTACGGCGTTTGATCGGCGCGCTATCGCCGGCGGTGCTCGAACAGTTGGGATTGGCCGCCGCGATGCGGCAGTTGGTCAACAGGTTCCGCCAGTCGCATCAGAGCAAGGTGAAGCTGAATGCCGGGCGTTTGCCGGCCATCCCGAAGCAGTTGGAGGTAATCGCCTACCGTCTGGTTCAGGAATGCCTGAACAACGTCGCCAAACATTCCTCATGCTCCAACGTAAACATCTCTCTCTCGGCTGCCGATCAGATATTGACACTTCATGTCGAGGATGACGGTGTCGGCTTTCATGTGGAAGAAGGACTGGCCAAGGACGGTTCCTTCGGGTTGTCGGGGATTCAGGAGCGGGTTGCTCTCCTCGGTGGCCGGGTGGTGATAGAGAGCCGTGTGAAAGATTCCCCTCCAGGCTCCTCGAAGCAGGTCTCAAAAAAGAAGATGACGCAAAGTTCGTCGGGTACCAAGATCTACGTGGAACTGCCAATCCCTCGCGAGGGCGGCCATCCGAAGACCCCGACCGTGGACACCAACCCTAACATCGCCGCGGCGGAGACCATGTCGCTCTCCGGCGCGCGTTGATGCATGTGGGTCAACGATCTCTAAGGATTCCCAGAAGGCACTATGACAAAGATTCGAATCGTGCTGGCTGATGACCACACGCTGTTCCGGCAGGGCATTCGCAACCTCATTTCCGCCGAATCGGACATGGAAGTGGTGGGCGAAGCGTCCAATGGCGGTGACGCCGTGGATCGGGCGAACGAGGTCCGTCCGGACGTCGTTCTCATGGACATCGGCATGCCCGGGCTGAGCAGCTTCGAGGCTACTCGGCAGATCAAGAAGGCCCGTCCGGAGACCAAGATTCTCTTCCTGACCATGTACGACGACGAAGACTACCTCGTCGAAGGCATGGAAGTCGGAGCGAGCGGCTACGTACTCAAGGACAGTCCGTCGGCGCAGTTGGTGGCGGCGGTTCGAGACGCCCAACGCGGTGGCAGCTACCTAAGCCCCCGAATGCTCTCGCAACTGGTCGACGACTTCCGCACGCGCATCAAATCGGCCAACCGCATGCCGAGATTCGCCACCCTCACCAGCCGCGAACGCGAAGTGCTGAAGATGCTCGCCGAAGGCAACTCCGTCAAGGAAATCGCCTGCGACCTCAACCTCAGCGTGAAGACCGTGGAAGCGCACAAGGTCAACCTCATGCGCAAACTCGATATTCACAACAAGGCGCGGCTCGTCCAATACGCGATTCAGAAGAAGATCATCAAGATCCCCAATCTCGCCTGACCGGCCGATCCTACTTGTACGCAGCCACGCCGGTGACTCGCTCACCGATCACCAGCGCGTGGATGTGGTCGGTCCCTTCGTAGGTCTTCACCGTTTCGAGATTGCACATGTGGCGCATCGGGGAATACTCCTCCATGATCCCGTTCGCCCCCAGCAGGTCGCGCGAGAGACGAGCGCACTCGAGCGCGATCGCCACGTTGTTGCGCTTCAGCATCGATACGTGAGCCGGTTCCAGCTTCCCACCGTCCTTCAAGCGGCCGCAGTGTACCGCCAACAACTGCGCCTTGGTGATCTCGGTGATCATCCAGGCCAGCTTTTCCTGTACTAGCTGGTGTGACGCGATCGGTCTCCCCTCGAACTGCTTTCGCAGAATCGAGTACTGCCGCGCCGTTTCATAACAGTCCATCGCCGCTCCCAACACGCCCCACCCGATGCCATACCGGGCTTGAGTCAGGCAACTCAACGGACCCTTGAGGCCCCTCACTCCCGGCAGCATTGCCGATTCCGGCACACGGCAATCGGCAAACGCCAGGCTGGACGTCACCGATGCCCGCATCGACAGCTTCCCGTGGATCTCAGACGCCACATACCCCGGCGTGCCACGCTCGACCAGGAATCCCCGAACCCCATCCTCCGCGCGAGCCCAGACCACGGCGACATCGGCCACCGAACCATTGGTGATCCAGGTCTTTTCCCCGTTGAGGATCCACCCGTCCCCATCGCGCCGCGCCGAAGTCAGCATTCCCGCCGGATTCGAGCCGAACCCTGGCTCGGTGAGCCCGAAGCACCCGATCGCCTCTCCGGTGCGCAGTGCAGGCAGCCACTGCTCCCGCTGCCGCTCCGATCCATACGTCAGGATCGGATACATCACCAGCGCGCCCTGCACTGAACAGAAGCTGCGCAGGCCGGAATCGGCCCGTTCCAACTCCTGCATCAGCAGCCCATACTCCACGTTGGACATGCCCGCGCAGCCGTAGCCCTCCAGATTCGCCCCCAGAAACCCGAGTTCGCCGAGCTTCGGGATCAAATGCGACGGAAAGCGGCCCTCGCGGTAGTAGTCCTTGATCGTAGGCATGACTTCCGCGTCCACGAACTGGCGCACCGAGTCGCGCACCAAGCGCTCCTGCTCATTGAATAGCGAATCGACGAGCAGGTAGTCGACACCTTTGAATCCTGCCATGAATCTCCTACATCCTCAGAATCGACCGGTCGACATTGGCCAGCTTCGGTTTGCCGCAAAGCCCCATCGCCAACGCCAACTCGGACTGCAATAGCTCCAGCACGCGAACCACGCCCGCCTCGCCATACGCGCCCAAACCCCAAAGCGGCGGCCGTCCGACGCATACCGCCTTGGCCCCGAGAGCGAGCGCCTTCAGGATATCCGTCCCTCGCCGGAAGCCGCTATCCACCAGCACGGGCATCTTGCCGTTCACCGCCTTCACCACCTCTGGCAGCGCCTCGATCGTGGCGGAGGCGTAGTCGAGATACCGCCCGCCGTGATTGGATACGACGATTCCATCCGCGCCGTGCTTCACGGCAAGCTCGGCGTCCTCCGCCGTCATGATGCCTTTGATCAGAACCGGCGTCTTGGCGTACTTCTTCAAATCGTCGAAAAATCGCCAATCGAGCTTGTGCATCAATGTCGTGGCGAGCCGGTACGGGGGCGGTTTGGGCGGCGCGTCCGCGTATTCGCGCTGCCGCCGGGTTCGAGCTCCGGTCACCGGCTGAGCGGCGCCGGGTGGCACCTGGGCCCGTACGCGATTTCGCAGCAGCCGCTCGCGGTGCGAATTCCAGCCGGCGTCCACGGTTACGCAGATCAGCTTGAATCCCGCCCCAACCGCCTTCTCCACGCGCTCGCGGGTGCCCTCCACATCGGGTCCGGGATAGAGCTGGAACCACTTGGGGAACGATGAGGCGGCGGCCACCTTCTCGAGCGGATGCGTCGAATTCGTACTCAGAATGTGAATCGTCTTGACCTGCGCCGCCGCGCGCGCGGTAGCCAACTCGCCTTCGGGGTTGGCCAGCCCGTGGCCCGCCGTCGGGGCGATCAGGATCGGCATCTCGATCCTCTCCCCGAAAAGCGTAGTGGAAACGTCCAATCCACTGGTATCCACCAGCATGCGCGGACGGAAGCGAATCTTGTCGAACGCCTCCCGGTTGTGGCGCAACGACCATTCGTTGTCGACCCCGCCCGCGATGAAGTCGTAGTTCTGCTTCGGAATGTGCGCCTTGCAGAGGGGCTCGAATTCGAACACGTTCACCAGGTCCTCGATGGGCGGAACGTGTGTGGCCGCGTAGGGCGAATCGAGTTGGGCCCGGGCAAAGGGCGAGGCGGCGAGGAACCCGGCCAACTGGCGGAGCGCGGTGCGGCGGTCGTAGTGATTAGCGTTGGTCATGGCAGAGAAGGCAGTCGTTGGAAGCGCGTTTGGCGCGATGGCAATCCATGCAGGCGGCCATCGAAAGGTCCTTTTCCCGGCGCAGCACGGCTCGCTCGGCGACCGGGCCGTGGCAATCCTCGCAGGACGCTCCCGAGGTGACGTGCTTGCGGTGGCTGAACGAGACCCAGTCGGGGACACGGTACACTCCGGCCCACGGCACGCGTTTGTTTTCGGCGTGCAATCCGGCCAGCTTCTTGATGTGCGGGCTGTCCGTCTTGACGCTGGAATGGCAGCCCATGCAGAGAGCGGTCTTGGGAAGCGTGGCGAAGTCGCCTGGATCGGGGACCGGATGGCACTGCTGGCACTTCATCCCGTTCGTCGAAACGTGCTGCTTGTGACTGAAGGGCAGAGGCTGTTCGGGCGCCGTCCGCTCGATCTTCAAGTCGGGGAGTTGGGCCGCGCACAACGCGGCCAGCGCCGCTAGCCAGAGAGCCTTCCACATCGGAGATATGGTATCAAGGCCGGCTCGCTATGATGGAAGTTCCCCCTACGTATGGATCAACCTCGTCCGCTTTCGGCGCACATTCTTCTTCACGTTTCCCAACAGCTTTCCATCCCATTGAGGGGACTCGTCTCCGTCATCGAACTGCTTGATGGCGGCGGTACGGTGCCCTTCATCGCGCGTTATCGCAAGGAGGCCACGGGCAATCTGGACGAAGTCCAGATCCGCGACATTCAGGAAAAATCCGAGTACTTCCGCGAGCTCGAGAGCCGGCGCGAAACGATTCTCTCTTCCATCCAGGAGCAGGGCAAGCTTACGCCCGAACTGAAACAGCGGATTCAAGCCAGCCTCGAGAAGACCGAACTCGAGGACCTTTACCTACCCTACAAGCCCAAGCGGCGAACCAAAGCGACCATCGCCCGGGAAAAGGGCCTCGAACCTCTGGCGAACTACTTGTGGAACCAACAGGCGGAGGCGTACGGCCTCGACACGTTCGCCGCCACTTTCGTCGACCCGGCCAAGGAAGTCCACGGCGTCGACGAGGCGCTCGAGGGCGCCCGCCACATCGTCGCCGAGACGATCAACGAAAACGCCGAACTGCGCAAGCTGGTCCGAAAACTGATGCATGACGAAGGTCACATCGTATCGCGCGCGATCGAAGGCGTGCCGGACCCCGAAGAGAAGTTCAAGATGTACGCGGACTATCGCGAAGCCGCCTCTAAGATCCCCTCTCACCGCATGCTGGCCATCCGTCGCGGCTCCAAGGATGGCTTCCTCACATTCTCCATCGAACTCGACCGGGACCGGGCCGTCCTGCTCCTGAAAGGCTCGGTGATCAAGGCCCCCGGCGATTGGCAGCCCCACCTCGAGGCGGCAACCGAGGACTGCTACGACCGCTTGCTGAACCTGTCGATCCAGACGGAAGTCCGGCTCGAGCTCAAGGACCGCTCGGACGAAGAGGCAATCAAGGTGTTCCGCGAAAACCTCGAGAACCTGCTGCTCGCCCCGCCGGCGGGCATGCTCGGCGTGCTTGCCGTCGACCCGGGCATCCGCACCGGGTGCAAGGTGGCCGTGGTGGACGACACCGGCAAATTCCTCGAGAACTCGGTCATCTATCCGTTCGAGCCGAGGAACGATATCGCCGGTTCGGGGCGGACGCTGGCGGGCCTGATCGCGCGGCCCAACGTGCGGGCCATCGCGAGCGGCATCGGCACCGCCTCCCGCGAGACGCAGGCTCTGGTCAACGATTTTCTGCGGCAGGCGAATCTGCAGGGGCTCTTCAGCGTTGTGGTTAGCGAATCGGGTGCTTCCGTATATTCGGCGTCCGACATTGCGCGGCAGGAGTTTCCCGACCTCGACCTGACCGTGCGTGGCGCGATCTCCATCGCGCGGCGGTTGCAGGACC
>SXGS01065274.1_pt1 | contig 53274 bp, 34 predicted proteins | sample 3174681 | NCBI WGS metagenome assembly SXGS01 (sample SAMN11356861, study PRJNA531348) | freshwater metagenome | isolation source: freshwater sample F1-80 | place: China: Fuxian Lake, Yuxi | collected 2017-12-25
GACATCGTCGTCCCTCCGACCTGGAAGGTGGAGCCGAAGACCTTCGGCCAGTAGCCGACGGTCAACTGCTTGTTGGGCGCTGCGAGCGCCGCGTCGATCGCGTCGCCTGCGTCGAGCGCCGCATCGACGATCAAGTCCATGTTCGCGGTCGTGTAGAGCCGCGACACGTTGTTCTTCGCGTTCACCGGGTCGATGATCCGCATGGGATCTGTGAAGCTGCTGATGACGGACGGCGTATAGTAGTCGGAAAAAGCGATCCTGTCCCGCAGACCGCTAGTCGCAACGTAGGTGAAGAAGTGCTGCAGGGCCTCCGGATAGTCGGACAGGTCAAGCCCGTCGTCACACAATTTGGCCAGGATCAACTCGATCATGAACGACTTGAAGCGGAAACCGTCAACTTCCTGCTTCTGGCGTCGCGCCCAAAACTTCACCAGCCGGACGACTTGGGCGAAGTGACGCGGCTGCGCCTTTTTCCGCTTGCCAGCGAACTCGAGATGCAGCGGAATGCTCGTCTCCAAAAACGATCCGTCGTCCTGGCTAACGAGGTTGCCGTACCACAGCGGATCGCCGTCGTAGAGGATCGGCACGACGTCCACGTCGAGACCGGTTCCGCGGAACGAGACGGTCACCGAATAGGTCTGCGGCTTCACCTGATCCGGGGAGAAGTTCGGGAACGCCTTGCGCAACCGCTCCGCCAGATAAGTCAGCAGCGCGTCGACGGAGTGCGGTGCATCGGCTCCGCTGATGTAGCACGCGACGTCGATGTCGTTGAGCGAACGCAGCGCAGTGCCCTTCGCCAGGCTGCCCGACAGGATCATCTTGCGCAACGTGAAGTCGGCGTGCTCCCCGACGTAGCCCTCTAACTTGTCGCGAAGCCGTTTCGCCTGGGCGCGATACTCCAGCGCCTTGTCCTGCGGCAGGTTCACGCGCTCCTCAGCGAAGCGCAGGATGTCGCGATGTCCAACGTGATCACGGCTCATCGAATCGTCTCCGACCGCCCCGACCTTGACGCCGGGCTGCATATACGCGAGTCGTTCCCGAACCGCTAGAAACGATATGGGTATCGTAACCATACCCGTCAAGGAACTATACACCATGTCGATCGACGAAAAGCGTCCGTGGACGCAGAACCGCCGCTTCGAGTTTATCGAGTGGAAGCTTTTCTGGGAGGGGGCGCTGAACCGAAGCGACCTTGAAGACACCTTCGAGATCTCTACCCCGCAGGCGTCGGTTGACCTGCGCAGATACCGCGAGCTGGCAGGCGACAGCATAGAGTACGACGGCACCACGCGGGCCTTCAGGCCGGCCGCGGAAATGAAGCCGTCGTTCCTGAAGGTGTCCGCCGACAGGCTGCTGATCCAGCTGCGCGCGCTCCTGACTGGCGCGTTGCCAAGGAGCGAGGTGTGGTTCCGCAACCTGCCTCCGATCGACATGGCCCCCGACATCGTCCGCCACGTCGATCCCGACTGCCTCCGAAGGATCTTGGACGCCATCCGGACCAAGCGATGCGTGGAGGTGCGGTACCAGTCCCTCACAAACTCGCGCACCCGGCAGATCGCCCCGCACGCCCTGGCCTTTGACGGATACCGTTGGCACGTGCGCGCATGGGCATGCGACCGCGACGACTTCCGCGACTTCGTCCTGACGCGGATCGACCACATACGCCCGGGGCCGCCGGCTAACTTCGACCCTGCGGACGACATAGAGTGGAGCACCAAGGTCGAACTTGATCTGCGTCCGCACCCTGGCCTGACCCACGAACAGAGTCTCGCCGTCCAGCGCGACTACAGCATGAGCGACGGCAGGCGCACGATCGAGGTGAGATTGTCGATGGCCTACTACTTCATCATGCGCATGAACCTCGATCTTCCCGACCTGCCGCCGGCGCGCGCTCAGATCAGCCTGCACAACCTGGACGATGTCCAGGGCGCGATCCGGGATGCCAAGGCCGAGGCGAAGGCACGTGTCGAGCGACGGGCGGGCGGGCTTGAAGGAAACTGAACGGAATGCGCGGACGCACTTGGGCGCCATCCGATCCTGGTAAAAGTTTTTGACGTGCGTTTGCTGATGGCGAGCGCTCAACCTAGAACAATCACAAGAAGATGATGGGGGACGCTGTGGGCGTGACGACGATTTTCGAGACCTGCACGCCGCGGCAGGACATCCTGGACGGCACGATGGCCGTCGGCGACTTCGCCGCGCGTCTTGGCACCGTGATCTCCCGGACCGGACCGGCCGATTACACCGACCCGGTCCGCTTCTTCGCGAACACCTATCCCACCGTCGGCCTGAAGGAGCTGCTGACGCAGGTGCTCGGCCGGCTGTCCGGCCGGCCGGGATCATCCGCCGTGTTCCGGCTCGACACCAGCTTCGGCGGCGGCAAGACGCACGGCCTCATCGGCCTGGTCCACGCAGCCCGGGATGGCACATCAGTGCCCAACCTGGCAGAATTCGCGACCGGGATCGGCGCACCGACCGGAGTCCGGGTCGCCGCATTCGACGGCGAGGCATCCGATCCGTCCAACGGCCGGTCGATGGGCGACGGCATCCGCGCCTTCACGCCGTGGGGCGAGATCGCTCACCAGATCGGCGGAGCGGAGGGATACGAGCTCGTCCGCCGCTCCGACGAGATGCGCCGTGCACCGGGCGCCGACACGATCGCCGAACTGTTCGGCGACGCGCCGGTGTTGGTCGTGCTCGATGAACTCGGCGAATATCTCCGCAAGTGCCCCGACGCCTTCGGGCGCGACCAGCTGGCCGCCTTCCTCAAGGCGCTGTTCTCGGCCGTAGATGGTCGCGAGCGCGCCGCGGTAGTGTTCACGCTCGCCGTCCGGCCTGACGGCCGCGCCACCGACGCCTTCGCACGCGAGAACGAGGAGATCTCCAGGATCGTCGGCGAACTGGAGAGCGTGTCCGGTCGCAAAGCCACGATCCTGAACCCGACCAGCGATGACGAGACGGCAGCCGTCCTCCGGCGCCGCCTCTTCGAGCGTGTCGACGTCTCCCAAGAGACGGTGGACGTCTATTGCGCGCTGTGGACCGAGCACCGCGACCGCATCGACGTCTATCATCAGGGCGGCGAAGCCCGTGCGGCGCTGGCCGACAGTTATCCCTTCCATCCCGACCTGCTTGACACGCTGACGGGCAAGACGGCGACGCTCGCCGACTTCCAGCGTGTCCGGGGCATGCTGCGAATCCTCGCCAAGACGATCGCCAGCGTCTGGTCGAAGCGCCCGCAGGACGCGGCCCTGATCCACACCCACCACGTCGACCTCGGCGACGAGGGTATCCGGCGCGAGTTCACCACCCGCCTCAACCAGACCCAGTACGACTCCGCGATCTTGAACGACATCGACGGCAAGGCTGGTCGTCCCGCGCTCGCCGTGTCGATCGACGCAGAGCGCTTCGCCGGCCTGCTGCCCTACGCCAGCTACGTCGCCCGGACGGTCTTCGTCCATACGATGGCCTACAACAACGAGCTGCGCGGCCTCACCTCGGCGCACCTGCGCTACTCGATCCTCTCGCCCTGGGCTGATCTCAGCTTCATCGCCGCGGCCGAAGCCGGCTTCATCCAGGGGTCCGCGTATCTCGACGACCGCCCCGGCGCGCCGTTGCGGTTCAACGCCGAGGCGAACCTCACCCAGATCATCGCGCGCGAGGAGCGCGGCGTGGAGGCTGATGCCCTGCGGGTCGAACTCGACACCCGCATCAAGGACATCTTCATCAACAACTCGGGATCGTTCGAGACCGTCCCGTTCCCGGCCGGCGCCTTCGACCTTCCCGACGACGTCGGCGACGGCAAGCCGCGTCTCGCCGTCATCCACCACCAGGCGCTCGACATCGGCGGCAACGTCGACGAGGTGCCCGAGCTGATCGCCACCATGTACCGCCGCAAGGGTCAGGACGCGGCAGGCCTGCGCCAGCTCCAGAACAACGTCGTGTTCCTGATCGCGGACGAGCGCCACGCCCCGCACATGGCGGCGACGGTCTCGCGCCACCTCGCCTTGCGCGAGCTTCGGCGTCCCGAGCGTCTCGGCGAGCTGGCCGACCACCAGCAGGCGCAGGTGGTCGAACTAGGGCGGCGTTCCGAGGCCGACATCGCGATCGCGATCCAGCAGTGCTATCGCCACCTCTTCTACCCGTCGCGGACTGCGCTGGGTGGCGGCAACGTCACGCTCGACCTCGCCACCATCGACCAGACATCCGCGTCCGAGCGCCCCGGGTCCGGCCAGGTCCAGATCGTCCGGCAGCTCTCGTCCATCGGCAAGCTCAAGACCGCCGAGGACCAACCCGACCAGCCGTCCTACATCCGCGACCGCACGCCACTGAAGCGGAACGGCCAGATGACAGCGGCCGACCTGCGCGCCGAGTTCCGCCGCGATCCCGCGCTGCCGATGCACGTGGGCGACGACCCCTTCAAAAAGCTGGTCATCAAGGGAATCACGGACGGCATTTACGTCTACCAGCGCGACACCCTCACCGCGGGCAAGGGTGACCCCGTGCCGTCGATCGTCATCGACGACGGCTCCATCATCTCGACGGCCGAGTTCGCGCGGGACCACGGGATCTTCCCGCGACGGGAGCCCGTCGTCGAGCAGCCGACCGGCTCCGGTCAGGGAGAGCAGATCGGCGACACTTCCGTTCCGACCGGCGGTGGGGTGGCGGCGAACCCGAGTCCGGGTAGCGGCGGCGCTGCTCCGAGCGTCAGAGCTGGCGGTCAGGGTGTCACGTCCACGGCGGGCGGCACGACCGCTCCGGCACCGGAAGCGGCGGCGTTCACCGGCGAGGGCGTGCTGAAGGACGCACTTTCCACGGTGTTCCAGAAGGCGCGAGGCGCACGGGTGGAGAAGGTTTCGAGCCTAGCCATCACGCCATTTGAACCGGCCCATTTCTACCTGCTCCTCAACGTCGTCGAGAGCGTGCCGGGAACGACGCGCAGGGCCGTCGCGAACATCGAATTCGAGACGGCTGCCGGTTCGCTCATCGGGGTCAGCATCGACGGCAGCGTCGGTGACGCGAAGCAGACCCGGGACTATGTCGAGCCCCAGCTCCGCGCAGCGACGGAGCGCCACGTCACCGCGAAGATCACCCTGACCTTCACGGACGGGCTGACGCTCGCCGGCGACGAACCCGAGAAGATCATCGAACGGCTCACGAAGTTCGGCACCGCCGCCGCGTTCGTCGAAGTCACAGCGGAGGCATGAACCCATGGCCATCAACGAAAAGGCGGCGCGCGTGACGCTGCTGGCTATCGAACCCGTGTACGAGGTGCGCGCCCGTCGGCTGCCGGCCAACGAGTTGCAGGTGGAGATCTGGCAGCTGCCGTCCCCAGCCAGCCCCCATGTCCACGTTCCCCAGCGCGTGGCGGGGCTCGCCGGCCGGAACCTGGAGATCAACCAAGTCCGCATCTTCAAGAAGCTGAAGGAGGCCGGCATCCGCCTGGAGGTCATGCCCATCGACGGCATGCGCGCGCCTATCCGCGAGGACGCGGCGCTTCGCCTAGCGTTGCTGTTTCGCGTCCTCGCCCCCATGCGCTCGCGCGCCGCGATGGTCACCGTCGCCGAGGGGGTCGAGGCCATGGCTCGACAGGAGGCCGCCTACTGGCTTGGCATGGCCGTCCACCGCAAGAATCCGCGACGCGTGCTGACCGCCCTCCGCATCCTTCTCACCGCGCCCGCTCACTGAACGATCGAGAACCACATGACCACCACCCGCCTGATCGAACGCTGGCTGCCGATCGCCGAACTCAGCGAGGAAGCAACTCGCGAGCGCCGTTCGATGACCGCGCTGCCTGCGATCTACTACCTTCATGTCTGGTGGGCCAGACGGCCGCTCGTCGCGTCGCGAGCAGCGCTACTTGCGTCAATGGCTCCCGCAACAGCCGACCGAGATGCGTTTGTCCACGCCTTGGGGATTCATGGCGACCCAATTAAAGGAGCAGTCCTTCTCGATAAAGCGAAGCGCACAGGTATTCAGGTCAAAGATCCTTATGGATACAAGCGCGCTTTCACGTACGCGCCCACGACTAGTGAAATTGGCGGTCTTGTCGGCGTTAACCCTGATGAACTCGTCGTGCTTGATCCAACTGCGGGAGGAGGAGCGATCCCATTCGAAGCCGTGAGACTTGGTCTCTCGGCAGTGAGCAATGATCTTAATCCAGTTGCGTCTTTGATCGAGAAGGCCACAATTGAGTATCCACTCAAGCATGGCGCTGAGCTGTTTGAGGTATATTCCGCAATCTCGAGAGATTTCAAGGCGCGCCTTGAGAACGCACTGAAGGATTATATCCCGCAACCTAAAAAGGGCGAGGTTGCAACAACATTCCTATGGGCGAGAACAGTCGTTTGCCCTTATTGCGAGGGGCAAGTTCCTTTATCGCCTAACTGGAAGTTATCACCGAGCGGCGTTGGAGTTCGTCTCAAGCCAGAGGTTGGTAACGGTTCTGGAGATACACGGCGTCACTGCAATTTCGAGATCGTTGAGAATGCTAACGATCACTCCGAGGGAACAGTCGCGGGGGGAGATGGCCGGTGTCCCTTCCCTGATTGCGGGCGTGCGATCGACGGCGATGAGATCAAGCGCCAAGCGAAGACGAAGCAGATGGGCGATCAGATTTACGCTGTCGTCTATCGAAAGCAGGTTGTTACGAAGTCCAAAACGGGCAAGAACAAGATCAAAAATGTCCGGGGCTACCGAGCTCCTACTGATGCTGATGATAATCGATTAATCATAGCTGATCTGCTATCAGAAAAGCTGCCGGCTTGGGAGGCAATGAACACCATCCCGACGGAACTTGTTCCGGAGGGTAGCAAAACCGATGAACCACGTCGGTTTGACGTGGAAGGCTGGCGAGACATGTTCTCACCTCGTCAGATTCTTGCCCATGGAACCGGCGTGGAAGTTTTTCGTGCTATGGTCGATGAGGATAGGAACTCAGGCAAGTTAGACGAGATACGTCAAGCGGCTTACGTGTATCTGTCTCTAGCACTCGACAAGCTACTAAACTACAACAGCCGTATGTCGGTTTGGATGTCGACGCGGGAGGTGGTGGCGAACACCTTTAACCGACATGACTTTGCGTTCTGCTGGTCCTACGTCGAGATGGCTTTGCTTGTCGAAGACCTTGGTTTGCAATGGGCGTTAGAAAATACTGGCAAATCAATGCTGGAGTTGATCGAGACGATCCGAGGATCCAACGGCCGCACTCTGCTAGATGAAAATAATCGGGCCCAAGGCCACGTGACAGTGACGAATGGGTCCGGCGCATCGATGCCCCATGTCGCCGACAAGTCGGTCGATGCCGTCGTGATGGACCCACCTTACGGCGCCAACGTCATGTATGCTGAGCTGTCGGACTTCTTCTACGTCTGGCTGAAGCGGACCGCCGGCCTAGTAGTGCCCGAACTGTTCACCCGCCGGCTCGCCGACAAGGACGCCGAGGCGGTCGCCAACAAGGCGCACTTTAAGGGGCAGAAGGGCGCCGCCCGGCTTGCCGACGACGACTATCGCGTAAAAATGGAGGGCATCTTCGCCGAATGCCGCCGTGTGCTGAAGGACGACGGCATCATGACTGTCATGTTCACGCACAAGGACACCGGCGCTTGGGACGCGCTTGCGATGTCGCTAATGGACGCGGGCTTCGTCATCACCGCGTCTTGGCCGGTGAACACCGAGGCATCGGGTTCGCTGCACATCAAGGACAAGGCAGCGGCTAACTCGACCATCTTTCTCGTCTGCCGTCCGCGCGAGCAAGCGCAGGGCGACGCGGTCTATTGGGAAGACGTCGAACCCGAGGTCGCCCGCGCCGTCCGCACGCGTGTCGGCGAATACCAGGCCGCCGGCATCTCCGGCGTCGACCTCTACCTCGCCAGCTTCGGCCCGGCGCTGGAGGCGTTCTCGCGCCACTGGCCGCTCACGCGCGGCACGCCCGCACCCGAGCCGAGGAAGAAGCGGCGCACGCAGGGAGACATGTTCGAGGAATTCGACCCGTACGCCGTGCGCCCCGAGGATGCGCTCAACGCCGCGCGGCGCGAGGTGAAGGCCTGGCGCCTCGCCCAGCTCGCATCCGCGAAGGCGCAGGCCGACATGGACGGCCCAACCGCGTTCTACGTTCTCGCTTGGGACGCCTTCAAGGCGGTCAGCTTCCCGTACGACGAGGCCCTGCGCCTCGCACGCGCGGTGGGCGTCGACCTCGAGGAGCAAGTGGTCGGCCGGCTCGGCGAGAAGAAGGGCTCCGAGATCAAGCTGTGGGACTCGGCCACGCGCGTCGCCAAGGGCGCAATCGGACCTTCGGACGGCACGCGCGGTATGATCGACGCGCTCCACCATGCCGCCAACACCGTTCGAGTGCGCGGCGTCGAGGCCACGGTCGAGTTGCTTGACAAGGCCGGCATCTCCCATGACGACGAGTTCAAGGTCGCCATGGAGGCGCTGCTGGAGGTGCTGCCGCCGTCGAAGACGTTTTCGGGAATCGAGTCCGACAAGGCGGTGAAGCCGGCTGCTGACGACTTCGACGCGCTCGAGAAGCTGCGCCGCATCGCGTACGAGGGCGAGATCGGCGAGCCGCAGCAGCTGGAACTCTATCGTGAGCTGATGGCGGCCGAGTAGATGATTCTCCCTGATCGCCCGTGGAAGTTGAAGTACAGCCGCGAGGACGGCGACCTTGTGTCGCGGTTCTACGTGCCCGCGCTATCGACCGCGATCCGATACGACCGCACGACCGGATACTTCCGGGCCGGGAGTCTTGCGCTCGCCGCGCGCGGGATCGAGCACCTAGCGCTCAACAACGGCGTCATGCGGATGCTGGTCGGGTGCACGCTTGACGAGGGCGAGGTGCTGGCGATCGAACGCGGCGAGTCGATGACCGACGTCATCTCGGCCAAGGCGGACGTCACGCTGCCAGAGACGTCGGGCGCCAACGAACGCGAGGCACTCGAACTGCTCGCGTGGATGGTCGGCCGGCGCATGCTGGAGGTGAAGGTTGCGGTGCCGTGCGACGAGCGCACCCGGAAGCCGAAGACCGGAAGCGCCATCTTCCACGAGAAAGCCGGCATCATCGAGGACAAGACCGGGGCCAAGCTCGCCTTCGTTGGCTCGATAAACGAGACCGTGCAGGGCTGGATGCACAACGGCGAGACGTTTCACGTCTACACATCGTTCGGCCCCGCGCATCAGTACGTCGCCGAGGAGGAGGAGGCGTTCGAGCGCTACTGGAAGGACGAAGCGACCCACACCCGCGTCTACGACTTCCCCACCGCGATGAAGGAGGATCTGCTCCGCTTCCTGCCGACCGACGACGAACTACCGAAGCGGCTACAGCGCTTTGAGGAGACGGACAACGAGAATCTGGTGCCCCCACCCGAGCCCGTCTCGGTGCCGGTGGTCGACACCGATGCGGATCGGCTCGCCCTCTGGGAAAAGGTCCGGACGGCGGCGGGATCACCCTCGGGTGGCATCTGGGTCGGCGAGGCGACCAGCCCGATGGAGGCGTGGCCGCACCAGCGTCGCGCCTTCCTGCGCATGTACGGTGAGGAGCCCGACCACGCGGCCCGTCTGCTGATCGCGGACGAGGTGGGACTGGGCAAGACGGTCCAGGCGGGCCTGCTGATCCGGCAGGCCTGGATGGCGGGACGGTTGCGTCGCGCCATCATCCTGGCGCCGGCGAACGTCTGTGCACAGTGGCAGGCGGAGCTTCGGGAGAAGTTCGCGCTCGACTGGCCGATCTACGACGGCCAGTGCATGCGGCGGTACGATCCAGTGACGCAGGGCTTCACCGAAACGCCGACGTCCCGCCAGGACTGGGCCGCCGAGCCGTTCGTGATCATGTCCAGCCACCTTGCGCGGCGACGGGACCGGCGGCCGGAACTGTTCGATGCCGAGCCCTGGGACCTGGTCATCGTCGACGAGGCCCACCATGCCCGCAACAAGCGCACGGGCGGACGAGTCGAGGCCAACATGCTGATGCGGCTGCTGCGCGACCTGCGTCAGCGAACCCGGGGTCTCGTCCTGCTGTCCGCAACGCCGCTCCAAACTCATGCAATGGAGCTCTACGACCTTCTTTCGTTGCTCGGGCTGCCGCCCGAGTGGGATGCGGTCGCCTACGAGCGGTACTTCGACGCGCTCGGCCAAGGGCACATCCCGATCGACCGGTTCGAGGAATGCGCACGGCTGTTCCGGTCCACGGAAGCCTTCCACGGTGGCCTCGCGGAGACACAGGCCGCCCGTCTCGGCGGTGAAGGAGGCAAGCCGGCGTCGACGCTCCGGACGCGGCGCATCCTCGGTGCGCTTCGCGGGCAGGCGTCGATTCCGCGGCGTCAGCTGAGTCCGGAAGACCGTCAGGCCGCAGTGCGGATCATGAAGCGCTGGACGCCGGTGACGGCGCTCATGTCGCGCCACACCCGGGCGCTGCTCCGCCGCTACCAGGCCGAGGGCAAGCTAAAGGCGCGGATCGCCACGCGCGACGTCGCCGACCGGTTCATCACCATGAATCCGGCCGAGCGCGACATCTACGATCGGGTTGAGAATTTCCTGCGGCAGACCTACGCGCAGGCCGAGCAGAGTCAGCGAAACGCCATCGGGTTCATCCTGACCATCTACCGCAAGCGGCTGTCGTCGAGCTTCACCGCACTGGCGCGCAGCCTGCAGGGCCGACTCGACCGCAGCGTCGAGGACGACCAGTTCGACCTTGAGGAGGCCGGCGAGGAGACCGACGCCGAGTCGGTCGAGAAGACGGAGACGGCGGCGCGGCGTCTTATCGAGGGCGCGGCGATCGCCGACATCCTCGCCGACGTGGCGCGCCTGCCGATCGACTCGAAGGCGCGAGCGCTCAAGACCGAACTCGACGCTCTGAAGGCCGAGGGCTTCGACCAGACGATGGTCTTCACCGGCTACACCGACACGATGGACGGCCTGCGCGACTGGGTCGCCGAACAGACCGGGCGCGAGGTGATCTGCTTCTCGGGCCGGGGTGGCGAGATCCGGACCCCCGAGGGCGGATGGAAGATCGTGTCGCGCGCGGAGATCAAGAAACGCTTCCGCGACGGCAAGGGCGAGATCCTGCTCTGCACAGACGCGGCGGCGGAGGGCCTGAACTTCCAGTTCTGCGGCTCGCTGATCAACTACGACATGCCGTGGAACCCGATGCGGGTCGAGCAGCGCATTGGTCGCATCGACCGACTCGGGCAGCGATACGAGCGCATCCGCATCGTCAACCTGCACTACCGGGACACCGTGGAGACGACCGTCTACCTGGCGCTGTCGAGCCGCATCAAGCTGTTCGAGGACATGGTCGGCGGCCTACAGCCGATCCTGTCCGCCGTGAGTCGCGAGATCGGCGCGATCGCGCTCGCGGGCGGGCACGTGGACGTCGACGCCATGGTGGCCAACACCATCGACCAAGCCGACACGCCGACCGTCGACATCGACGACCTAGGCGATCTAGAGGACATGCCGGATCTAGGCGTCCCGGCACTGTCGCTCGCCGACCTCGCGCGCATCGTCGCGGACCACCGGTTGCTGCCGCCCGGCTACGCGATGGACGCACTGGGCAAGCAGGACTTCGCGGTCGAGCAACCCGAATCGAGGCGCCGCGTCCGCGCCACCATCTCGCGCGACTTCTACGCAAACCACTTCGACCATACCGATTTCTGGACACCGGGTAGCGCTGCGTTCCCGCAGGAAGGGCGTCCGGAAGAAAGGGCCGCATGACGCTTCTGAGAGCGCTTCCGGTCACGGGCTCGCCGGCGACGTCGATCCGATTCGGGCGGCACCTCATTGATCGTATCGAGGAACGCGACGTCGACCTGATGCTGTTGGAGGAGGTGTTGTGCGAGTCGGGCTTCCAGAAGCTCATCGCCGACGCGGCTCTCGATCCGTCGTGCGACTGGACCTTCGTGGAGGCAGCGAACTCAATCTCGACCGTGTCGCATGGCGAGTCGGACCTGGTGGCGATCTTCCAGGCCGGCAACCGGATCGCGGCGGTCATGATCGAGAACAAGATCGCGGCCAACTTCATGCACGAGCAGGCGGACAGGTATCGCCGACGAGGGGAGCGCGGCATCGCCGATGGGCATTGGACGGAGTACGTGACGGTGTTGATGGCACCGCGGCGCTACCTCACCGCCGATCTGCACGGCCACGTATTCGATAGGCACCTGGCATATGAGGACCTGCTCGCGTGGTTCCGGCGGAACGACGCTGGCTCACGTGGCGCATGGAGGGCGGCGTTGCTTGAAAGGGCCTGCGGCGGCTCAAAGTCCACAGTATACAGGCGCGTCGTGGACGAGGCGACCACCGCTTTCTTCATCGACTATTGGGCCATCGCGGCTCGGGACTACCCGGCGTTGCGCATGAAGCGGGAGAAGGACCGGCCCGCGAAGAGCACTTGGGTCCGGTTCCACCCCGATGTCGGTCTACCCGGCCACGTCGAGGTCTGGCACAAGGCGGCCGAAACCTTCGCGGCGGACCTGCAGTTCTCGCGCACCAGGGTGGAGGATCTGCACGCCGCCGTAGGGCATCTGATCGAGCCCGACATGGCGCTTGAGCAACGTCATAAATCCGCCGTTGTCCGGATCGCCACCACGCCCCTCAGCGTCGTAAAGGGTTGCGCGGCGCAGGAGCATGATATCCGCTCCGGACTGGATGCGGCCATGCGTCTCGTGGCGTTCTACCGGAAGCACCGCGATGTCCTTGACGTCGTGCCGCACGCTTGATGGAACGCGCCGGATCGATCGGCCTTGGTGATGGTCTCGATGCCCTTCGCGCCGAGCTCAGCCTAATCGAGGTCATGCGGCTTATCGAGAGGACGGCTCGCTGGGTCGATCCCGCAACCTTCCGCCTATTACCGGTATGGTATCCCGAGCACAGTCGGCGCGGACTGTTCTACAAGGCCGACTGGTCGGCGCCGCAGATGAACCGCAATCGGCAGACAGGCGTCAAGGTGCACAAGCACGAGGGCAACAACTACGCTGCCAAGGCGCTGACTCAAGCACTCGGCCTGCGCGGGCGAAACCGTCCGAACTGGTCATGCTGCCACATCTGGGGTGTGGACGACGCGACCTACGCCTCCACCAACGTCATCGTCCAGGATCCGCGCTATTATTCCTGCGTGGCCAACATGGTGTTGCTGCCATCCCCTCTAAAGGCCTTCACCGACGTGATGCCCGAAGTGAAGGCAATGCTGCGCGCCTGTGCCTTCCACACCTATGATTGGCGATGCGATCACGCGGCGGCGTCGATCGCCGATCTGGGTGAGATCGCCTTGGATCCGGCATATCCGAACAGCTGGCCGCGAAGGTTGGACGACGCCCCGCCGCTGGGCGTAATGCCACTCACCCCCGCCATTCAGGGTGACATCGAGAAGCGACTGCATGCCATCCGACGCGACCTCGTACATGCCGGGGCCTACTATCCACGAGGACAAGTTCGCGATGTGCTCGCCCATTGGTGTGTCGAACTGCCGCAAGTGTGAGTTGATGGCGGGGATCAGCAGCAACCTCGCCAACTGGGTCGCGCCTGCCCATCCCCATCCGGGCCGCGCGCGCGGTGGGTGAGGTGCTGAAGTACATGAAGGAAGGCCAGATCGAGAGCACCGACTACCGCAAGTACATATGAAGGCATTCCGGTGACCATCGCTAGGAGTTAGGCGACCGCGAGGTGGTCAACTTCGTCATCGCGGGCGTCGCTTCGAACTCGATCTGAAATGATCGATCACCAATCCGATCATACATTCCCCTACCTGCTATTGTAACTGTCGTATCGTTCGGAGCCGAGCCGATTATCGTGACTGTCGCGTCGGACCCAATCCAAATGTCAGGCTCGGGCGTCGCGCGGGGACGAATCGTACAGTAATAGCGCAGTTGGGAAGCCCGTGCCCCGTCATCGTCGTCGGGTAACGCCTCCTCACGACCTTCCTCGATCTCAAGATCGAGCCCGTGGAAAACCTCGAGAACGCCGTCATCCAAAAGGACGACGACATGGGCGCCGTCTAGGCGCCGGGTGATCGAGACGTCGAACCCTGACATGCTGCAACCCTCATCGATCCTGGCGGCATCCTGCTATGGGCATGATCGCGCCCGTGCGTCTCGAATGACACCGTGATCACGTCGAGAGCAACCAAATCCTGTTGCCTACGCACGCGCGCAGGCGCGAGCGTCTAATTCCGCGCGCTCCGCAGGCGCGCGCGAACCCTGCCTGTCCCGCAGGCCTGCAGATCCCACCCTAGAGAGGAAAATATCATGAGCGAACCCGACTTCTCGGGCATCGATCCACTGCGCGTGCCCGAAGCGCGGCGGCGCATAGCAGTGCTCGAACGCTATCTAGCACTGCCCGACCCGACGACCGCCGACGCCGTCAGTTTCGGAGAGGAGATCGGTCTCAGCCGCTGGCAGCTGCAGCGCCTCGCGGCGGTCTGGCGTGACCACCGCGACCCCAACCTGATCATCGTCGGTCGTCGCAAATCCAAACCGAAACGCGACTATGGCATCGCGAAGCGCGCGATCGAGATCGCCAACGGCGTCATCGCGCAGGCGGCTGCGGACGCATCGGTTTCTTCGATTGCGTCGATCATCGAAGCCCGCTGTGCCGACGAGAACGTCGCCCCACCGTCGCGGCCGACCATCTACACTTACGTGCGCAAGGCTCGGACGGCGACACCAGCATCGGGCCCGCCACGCATCGTGATCGGACGGATGTGGTTCCAGATTCCAATTTCTGACCAGCCGGCCGAAACCATGCCCACCCTGCTCGCCGCCATCATGCTCCCCGAAGGCGTAATCATTGCGCATCGGCTCTCAATTAATGCGATGAAGCCCCCATCGATCTCAGACATGGTCGATGAAGTGGCGGCGATGCGTACCCTTGGCGCGGAAAAGCGCACTGTCGTGATGAATGAAACCGACAGGCGTGCGGCCGCCGCCGCGCTGGCGCGGATCGGCATCGCCTCCGTCAATGGCCATGGCCAAGCGGCACAGTCCGAACTGGCACGGTCGCTCGGCAGCAGACTCGGTCCGCTCGACGTCATCCTCCATCGCGCCAAGGCGAGACCAGCCAAGCGGAAAGCCGCAACCCGTTTTGACGAGCCGCTGGCCCCGGTCGACGTCGTCGCCGTAATCGAGGGTGCCATCGCGTCCAACAACGCCGCCGCCCCAGCGAGCGCACCGGCGTTCGACATCGCGACGGACTGATCCGGGCCACCCGCCAAGCGGCAGGGCGTCACGCCTTCAGCAGTTCCGCATAGTCGTCCATCGGGCCGATGTTCAGGAAGATCGGTTCGAGCTTATGCGTGACGCGACGCTTCGGCCGGAAGGCGATGCGGACCTCGCGCTGATACGCATAGCCGAAGTGCTTCGCCATCTCGGGCACCTTGAATTTAGTGTAGTCGAGATAGGGGTCGTAATAGGTGACCGGCCCCGCCATCGGCTCCCAGTCGGGATAGCGCGCAAGGAAGGTGGAGATCACCCGCTGAGTGAACCTCACCGGATCGCGGATCACCAGCGCGGCGTCGGCGCCGAAATCGGTCGGCATCCGATAGTAGATGTGGTCGCACAGACTGGTGAAGTAGTAATCTGGAAATTCAAGCGGCAGCACGATGTCATCGTCGTTGAATTGCATCCGGTGCCCACGGACGTCGCTGAACGTCTTGCCGTCCAAACGCGCGCGCCATGTCGGAATGCAGAAGGTGCGGCTGATCTCGTCGTCGCGAATGGCCGCGTTGTGACCGGCATCGCTGTAATATCCTGCCGGGCAGACGCGCAGGGATCCCTCCCGCAACATGGGCTCCAGAAATTCGGCCGATCCGTATTTCACCAGGAAAGGACGCGGTGGCTCGACATAACCGGCAAAGATGCGTTCGGCGATGGGCCCGCCATTGGCGAAATAGTCCACGACCGGCTTCCTGGCCGTCTCTAGATCGGGAAGCCCGCCACGCAGCGAATATTCCTCCGTCAGATGGGTAAACTTCCGCATGAAGCCGTGTTCGCCCAGCACGGGAATCAATCCGATCTTACCCTCGCGGTTCAGTTCGGTGTTGTTGATGAAGACGTCGTGGAAGCGCACCGCGAGCCGATCGTCAGGGCATCCCAGCAGATAGGGATTAGTTGCGTATTCATGGCGCCACCATTCGCTTCGGGATAGAATCCCCTCTCGCGAAGCCGCCCGCTGCTCCAACTCCATCCGACGCGACTCAAAATAGCGAAACCGCGCGCGCATGACGTCCAACGGGACCGTCATAATCTATGCCGCGAGAATTTTGAGCGCTGCCGCCAAGTCATCCGGCACCCTGCCCCCCGCCCTTCCACTCAGCTCCTGGAGAAGCGGTTCGTTGTACTGCTCCACCGCGAGGCGCAACGTCTCCCCGGCCTCCTCAAGGATCCAGGGCGTCATGTCGCCGTTGTCGGGCGTCGCAAGCCCATCCTCGGTCCGCAACGGGGTGATCTCGACTCGGCCGATACGCAGGCCGACCACCGTTCGGAAATACTTGCCGAAACGTCGTGACGCGCTGCTTGGCTGCACGTTCGTGTGCACACGGGCCTTCAGTTGATCGACGACCCGCGCCGATCCCTCGACGTCGGTGCCGAGCGCGATATCGATTTCCTTCGTGCGCACCGCCCAAGGCAGGCTCGACTCGAACGTCTCGAGCCGGGCGAGCGCGTCGATGGCTACGCGCCGATAGCCATCAGCACCTGCCGCGTCCTCGGCGATCGCTGCGCCCAGGATCACACGCGTGCCCTTGTCCAGCAGTGCGAACAGCGCGAACGGGCGCCCATCCTCGCGCGGCAGGTTCACTGCCGTGCAGTCGAGCATGACAATGTTTCCCGCCTCACCGGTCGATGCCACTCTTCTAAGCTCATCCTCGACAATCGCACGTCGCTTGGAGATTCCGGGCAGCTTACCTTCGACCTTGACCTCGGCCAGCATAAGTTCGACCAACCGAGTGACAGTTTCTCCGGGATTGTCGGCAACGACCTTGGCGACCGCCGCCTGCAGGGCGTTAATGACCGGTCCGTCGAACTTAGACTTCGTGCCGCCCGTGCCCGCAAACGTACCGAGCGTCGCAAGCGACGGCGTCGAGCGCCACTCGGCCGCCATGCGGTAGAACCTGCTGCGGCTCAGTCCCGTCGACGCCAACGCCGTTTCGATCGGGATCGTGCCCCCGTTCCAACCCTCGATCGCTTCCAGCCGGTCCGAAGCACGCCTGCGTTGCGCCGCCGTCATCGCCGCCCAGCGGTCACGATCTTCTTCCGGCAACGCAGCCGGCATCATGCCATAATCGGGAATAACCGACCTAACTAACTCAGATTCCGTCATTTTACTTCGTGCCATGGTCGTTGCGGAAGATGGTTACCACGGAAACACGGATCGCGCGACAAAATTATGGATGAAATTGCATCTTTTATGTCTTGAAATGCACCATGGTACACCCGATTATGGATGGCACCGCACCAGTCAAGGACGATCCGATGCCTGCCCCCAACGATCCCAAGTCCAACGCCCACAGCCTTCTCGAACACGACCCGCTGTACATCCTTCTCGACCGCGACTTCCGACGCATGAAGCGCATGCTGAGCTGGCGTCGTCGCAACAGCCACGGCATTCGTCAGCAGCGCTTCCACCGTCACGGAGCAGCCAAGTGAAGGCGGCTCTCAACAAAGCGACTGACAAGCGCATCCACCGCCGCGACGCCCATCTGCGTCGTCGCGCCGCCATCCGCAGCCCGCTGCCCAACGGACCGGCCACGCAGTTCGAACGCGACATCGACGCCCCGGGCTGCATCGAAAGCTGGCCGGCAGCGACACTGGTCAGCCCCGCCGCGCACAGGATCATCGACGGCGACGTCTTCGAGGCGGATGGCGATCTCTACTACGTCGAACTCGTGCTTCCCTCGACCGGCGGCGCACAGTGCGACGTGCTGATCATCCGGGGCAACGAAAGGATGCGGTGCGACGATCGCTCGGCACGCCGCGCGATCCAGGTTCGCGACATCGAGCAGATGATCGTCGAGGAGCGCGTCGACTTCCCGTTCGGCCCGAGCGCCAAGCAGTTCAATCTGCATCGCGGTTGGGGACGCGGCGGCCGAACCCTCGCCTCGCTCGGCATCACCTTCGGAGGTGATGCGTGAGGATCAATAAGAACGAAGCCTGCCCCGCCGGCACCCACAGGCTTAAGCCGAGTCAGGTCCGCATCCCACTGTCGCAGCAGGTGCTCGCCGGACTCGACCTGAACGCCCGCCTCCACGACCCCGCCTTCGTGGCCGACCGCACCCGACTCATGCCGGTGGCGCAGATGCCGCACGGCGACGAGCGGCTGTCCGCCATGGCCGAGATGATCAAGGAGAACGACGGCGGCTCGCTGCGGACCTTCAGCGGCAATCGCACCCACGAGAACGGCTGGTGGCCTAGCTTCAAGCGTCGGCGGCTGCAGCACTGGGAGGGCAGCACCCAGCGCTTCGCTCTCCTCGCCGCCGAATGTGACTACACGGTCGAGTGGGCGCAGACGGAGCCATGCCTCCTCAGCTTCCAGCTCGGTGATCATTGGTTCGAGTGGTATGCCGACCTCTGGATCAGCCGTTTCAACGGCCCCGATGAGATCTGGGAAATCAAGAGCGACGAACGCCAGCTCGAGAAGCCCGGATATCGCTTGAAGATGGCGGGCGCCCATGAGGTTCTGCGCCGCATCGGAATCCGCCACCGCATCGTGATGGCGGACGAGATCATCCTCAACCGCTTCCACCGCGATAACCTCGAACTGTTCGCTTCGCGTCGTTTCGTCACCATCCCGCCCGAGCACATGCGACGCTTCGAGGCCTTCGCGATCCGCAACGGTCCGGAGTCCACCTACGGCGAACTCGCCAACGCCATCGACCGCGACTGCCCCGCCCGCGGCGCGGCAATCCTCCAGGGCCTGGTCGTCCGTCGCCGCGTCGAAATCGACCTGACAGACATGCTCGGCAACCGCACCCCCGTGCGCATCCACTGATCGGAGCCTAAGACATGAAGCAGCATCGCCGCATGCCCCGTTCGATGGCGAAACTCAAGGCATCCCCCGGCGCCTTCGCAGGTCGCAACCAGCCCCAGTTCCCGCGTCGTGAAGCGACGCTGACTTTCGACTGGTCGTCCTTCGGTCATCCTGCGGCGATCGTCGCGGACAATGGCCGGGACCTGATCGGTCCGATCAACTGCACCGCCTTGCGCAAGGCCTGAACCACCTCGCCATCAACCCCGGTCCCGGCCCCCGCACCCCGCTTCAAAGGAACTACCCCATGAAGAACCTCCGCAACTCCCGCAACGTCGAGAACCGCAACGCCGGACAGGGTGCGATCGCCCGCGGCAACCGCGCGGCGCTCGCCTCAGTGCTTCGCGAACCCATCAGCAGCACGGACCGCCGAACACGCCGCGCCGCCCGTCGCGCCGGCCTCGACACCGCTCTGCTGGACCTCATCGTCCTCGGGGAGGACGGCAAGTTCTCGCGCCCGACCGTCACGGTCGTGATCGATGATCGCACCAAGCAGTTTCTCGGCTCGTACATGAGCTAGTCGACCCGGCCGCCCGAAGGGCGGCCACGAACCTGAGAAATCGGGTCGCCACCCCGGCGTCCCCGTCCGGGTTCGCAGGCCCGGTCAACCGGATCGCGTGCCTGCGGTCGGCGGAACGCCGGCGCACGCCTTCCGCATACCCGGAGAAGACGTGTGAACTACCAGACCTTGCCCCCCTACAATTTCCCGGTCGGCACAATCATCGAGATCGACGGCCGCCCGCATCGCATCCCGGTCGAACACATCCCCGGCCGCCTGACGATCATCGACTGCCACACCGGCCAGCCGTTCCTGATCCCGGACGGCGCCGGCGGCACCGTTCTGCCTTCGCCTACCGATTACGACCGCCTCGTCATCGACGGGCGCGTCGAAGTGAAGTTCCCGGCCAGTCTCATCGCCGCCGAGGCGCTGATGACCCGCGCCGAGTGGGACATGTCGGACCTCGAGAAGTTCGATCCCGGCATCCGCTGGGTCATCAAGCAGGTCGAGGTGCTCGACGATGCCGGCGTGCCGAACGGCATCAAGGCGATGGAGACGGCGCTCAAGACGCTGTGGACCCAGGAATTGATCGATAAGTTCGGCCCCCACGCGCCGCCTGCGACGATCAAGCACTGGCGCGCCAAGGGCAAGCCGGGAGCCCGCGACCATCGTCTCCTCGTCCGCATGGCGGGCCGAACGCCGCGCCGCTCGCTCGACCGTGACGTGGCCCGCGAGATCCGCATGAAGCATGCGCTGCTCTGCGTCGGAACCAAGGGCCGGATCAAGACGGCCTGGGCGGCGGCCGTCACCGAGCTGATCGAAGTGAACGAGGGGAAGAGCGCGGACTATCCGAAGCCGATCATTCCGCATCCGCGGTTCAGCTATTCGGCTTTCCGTCGCGACTGCGACGCGCTGGAAGGTTCCGACACGTCCACGGAGCGGGACGGCGAGCACTATGTCGAGTCGAAAATGCGCGGTGGCGGGAAGCCGCTGACGGCTTCCCGCATTCTCGAGAAGGTCATCATCGACCACACCCCGCTGGACGCGTTCGTAGTGGTCGATCCCGAGCGCGACATCGTCGCCGGCCGTCCGTTCATCACTCTCGCCATCGACGTCCACAGCCGCGCGATCCTGTCGTGGGTGATCACCTTCCGTCCGCCCAGCTATTGGACGGTCGCCGAATGCCTGCGCCGCATGAACCTGCCCAAGCGTCCGCCGCCCCAGGACGCCGCGCGCTATCCGATCCTCACGCGGATCTGCGGCAAGCCGAACGAACTGATCCTCGACAATGCGGTTGAGTTCACCGGCCACGGACTCGAGGACGCCGCCCGCTCAGGCTCTTTCTCGGTTCGCTTCTGCCCGATCGGGGCGCCCCGCTACCGCGCCATCGGCGAGCGCGCCATGGGCACCATCCCGCGCCTCATGCTGGAGCACCTGCCCGGCGCAACCATGCCGATCGTCTACAGCAGGCGCTCGAAGCACGACGCCGAGGATCTCGCCGTTGCCACGATGAACGAGATCGAAGCGCTCGCGAACAAGGCAATCGCCGATTACCACACCGACCTCCACGACGGTCTCAACGGCCTCCAGCCCGCGCTCGTCTTCCAGAAGTCGGCGAACCGCCACGGCATCGACGTGATGGCGGACGTCTGGCGCTGGCGTCTCGAGACGATGGAATCGCGTCAGAACGTCATCGTCAGCAAGAGCGGCGTGCGCATCTTCGGCGGGCTGCGGTACTACGATCAAGAGGGCGTGAAGCGCCTCATCGACAACTGCCTGCGCTTCGAACCGCGCCGACAGGCTCGCGTCGACGCCACCATCCACACCAAGGTCAAATTCGACCCCGGCAACATCGCCGTCATCCACGTCTGGGATAAGACCACCCTCAGCTACGTCGAGCTGCGCTGCCAGGACGAGACCTACGCCGACGGCATGCCGCTGTGGTTCCACCGCGAACTGCTCGAACTCGCCAAGGCGGAAGCTACGGCCGAACCCAAGGAGACCGCCAAGCCGCGCGGCCGCCGCCGGAAGGTGGTTGATGACCCCGAGGGCGATATCGCGGAGGACACCGGGCCGACCACGCTGCGCCGCATTTCGGAACTCGAAGGCGAGGAGGCACCGAAGGGGTTCAACACCGAGGCCGAGCGTCTCGAGGCTCGGGCGCGACGCATCGCGGCGATTCGTGCGATCGGTCCTCGCGCCGCCAGCCGAGAACGCGACACGGTGGCCCGCCTCTACGAAATTCCACGTCTGCGCCAGATCACCGGCAACATCGTCCACCTCGACACCGACTTCGCCAAGTTGGCCACGACGGACGACTTCATCAGTCACGACGCCTCGGCGATGACCGCCCTCGATCTCGAAATCCGGGCGCCCCGTCCTGACAAGCAGGCGCAGCGTGAACGAACCGGCGCGGGCGACCGTCGTGACGCCGGCCAGCCGCGCAAGGTCGCACCCCCCGTCCAGCAGGAGGACGAGGCCGCCACGGGCACCAACGGCTACGTCAGCCGCCGCCGCACCACCAACCGCTGACCTCAACGCCCGCCCGCGGACCGCGGGCGGGATACACCGCAGGAGATGACCCCATGAGCGACCAGACCCATAACCGCCGCGAAGACGTCGATAACTTCCGTGACGATCCCGACCACGATCTGCAGCAGATCGTCGAAACGGCGGCGGCTCCCGTCGTGGGTTCCAGCCCCGATGCAATCGAGCGCCGCCGACTAGGTAGGCTGATCGCGGTGCGCCGCCTGCTGCTGCGCAGCCTCCCCATCCCGTACGGACCACAACAGGAACTAGCTACTGCACTGGATGAAGCGCTGTACAGCGCGGACGCCCTGCGTGAGGCGGGGCTGCCCCAGCCATCCGTGCTGCTCCTCGCCGACAGCTTCTCCGGCAAGAGCTCAGGCGCACTGCGCTATGTACGACAGGTATTCGAACGCGAAGAGCATCGCCCAGGCACAACCCCTGTCGCGTACGTCAAGCTCGACGCGGACGGCACCGTCGGCTCGCTCGCGACCGACATCCTCACTGCGCTCCATATGCGCCGTCCCAACGCGCTGACGCCGGACAAGCGTTGGGAACGAGCGCGCGAGGCGATCCGTGAACGTGGTGTGTCGCTTCTGATCTTCGACGAGTTCCAGCGAGCAGGGCGTCGTCCGACCATCAGTCCGATCATCGCTCAAAAAATCCTCGACATCTTGGATGGCGACGACACGAGGGGCGGCGACTGCGCCTGCGCCTTCCTGGGCAAGGAAACCGCAGTTAACGTGTTCAAGTCCCTACCGGACCTGCGCAACCGGCTCGACGCCCCCGTCCAGATTCCCAGGCTGATTTGGGCTCGCGACGGCAAGGAATTCATGGCCTTCGCCGACGCATACGACCAAGCACTCGTCGACGCGGACATCATCGCCTACAAGGCGGGACTCGGAACGCCAGTCATCGCCCAGCTCCTGCTCGAGTCGTCCGGTGGTCTAATCGGCAGGTTCGCCCGGATCATCGAAACCGCCGTCCTCGCCATCACTCGGGAAGGCGTCAACACCATCACCCGCGCCGATCTTCAGGACGCGGTAAGCGACTGGGCGATTGGCAACGGCCATATCGGCCACAACCCGTTCGAGAAGTCGAAGGATAGCTCGGCGAAGGCAGGGAAGAACTCGAAGGAGGCCGTCAACCACGGCGCTGGCGACGCTGACCCCGACCAGGAGCGTGGCGACACCTGCCGGATGGAAGACAGTCCCGAAGATGATGACGAGCATTCATTCGCGGAGGGCCAGGCCGCATGACCACCAACCTCGCGACCAACGATCCCAATTTCTCCAGCACATCCGGGACCCCGTTCGCCTTCCGCGACGGGGAGTCCTTCAACGGCGGAATCGCGCGCTTCGCCGCCGACAACTGGCATGAACGGATGATTGAGATCACCAACGTCGCTGGCCTTGAGTTTGGACACCGTCCGTCCGCGTCGGCCGCCGAGCCTGACCGGCTTGCCGCCCTGGCCGACTTCATGCGCGTCGATGTGTCCGAACTCATCGCCCGCGCCCGTCCGCATCACGGGGAGAGCTATGGCGCCGGCGGCCATCGGATGTTCAACGGCATCATCCTGCCGACCGCCCTGGTCGAGAGCCGCATCCGTCGCTTCGCTCCGGCCTCCCTCATGCAGCCTGACGGAAACCATCACCGCGCGCTGTGGGATCTGCGCCTGCTCCCGGTCTGCACCGAAACCGGCCAGATCCTTCTTGATCGATGCCAGAATGCGATCTGTGACGGCGGGCAGGTATGTTGGGTCATCACCTCCGGCGTTGAATACTGCGAACACTGCATGGCCGATCTTCGCAACAGCCAAAGTCCGACCGTTGGGCCGGAGCTGCTGGCGGCCCTTCAGCCGGTGGCAGACCTGTTCACGACGGCTCGGCGCTCCGAAGCAGTCGCGCGCCTACCGATTAGCCTGTCCGTCGACGACGGACAACTCGCGGCCGACCTACTCGTCGCCTTAATGCCGGTTATCGACCCCTCGCTCCGTCACAACATGCAGCGACTGCATCTGGTCGATCCGTTGCAGGTTTCTGCTGTCACGGCCCAGGCCTGGCACCTGATGGAGGGCTGGCCGCACCGGTTCCTCGATCTCGTCCGCACCCGCATGGAGGCGCGCGACAAGCGGCACGACGACGGAAACCTGGGTCGCACGACGCATTTTTTTTGGCGGCTTAGCGACAGCGCCTCGCCCGCTTTGAGAGCGGTGATCGCCGAGGTTCGCGACGCCCTGGATCTCGACGGACCGGCCGGTGCGAGCATCGCCGCGCGCACCTACCGCATCAAGGAAGCGGCCAAGGTGATCGGGATCGGCACGCAGCAGATCGCCGAACTCCGCCGGGCCAAGGCGCTGACCGCCATCGTCGCTTTGCGTACGGCGCGCAGCGAGCTGCTCTTCGATCGCGCGGAAATCCATCGTCTGAAGCAGGAAATATCGCTGCGGATGGGGTTCGACAGCGTCAGTTCGCGCCTCGGCATTGCGCATGAGGGCGTGGAACAGCTCGTCGACGTGGGCATCCTCGACCTGCTGGATCATCCCTTCCACATCGCCCGCTACGGCGTCCATCAGACAACCCGGGCGTCGTTCGATAAGTTGACCGCCAATCTAACGGCCGGCCAATCGACGGTTCTCAAGGGGGAACGCATCAGGATCACCCAGGCGATGAAAGCCGTCGGTGGCCGCTTCAAGCCGTGGGGACCTGCCATCGAGGCGCTCCTAGATCGCAAAGTCGCCTATATGGTCGATGACGAAAAAGGCCCGCTCGTCCATCGTATCCATATCCCGGCCAAGGATGCGCCCCTGATCGCCGCGCTTATCTTCACGCCTGCCACGCCACCACGGCTCGTCCCCGCCACCATGATGTCGAAGAACGACGCCGCCAACCTTCTCAACATCGGCGACCGCCAGGCTAACGAGCTGTTCATGGACGTCCAGACGCAAAAGGGTTGCCGCGAGAAGACGCTCGCCGTCGCAGACGTTCTCGCCATGGCCCGCAACAGTATCGCGGTGGCCGAGATGGCCGCCCGGCGTGGCATCGCAACGCAGACAGCCTATGCAGACGCAGTGAAGTCCGGGATCGAGAGCCATGGGCTGGCCGGATTTTGCCGGGTTGCAGCCGAGACCAAGTTCGGGCTTCGATCCTAAGGGATTGCTCGCTGCTCCTCGCCTACCCGTCCACCCCAACGGGAGCAGCGACACTGACACAATCGACTTGTCGTCGGCGGAGAGTTTCGCCTCCCATAACGCTTTGATCGTGCGTGATCGGTCCAGATCGTGGAAAATCAGGGGGGGGATAGGTCCAGAGATTGAACACGGTCCAAGTGAACATTTTACGCTTCCCTTAGGGGCGCGGTCCACGGCTAATGGACTGGGACAACTTTCCCCTATTGCCCCGCCTCGGCCGCCGTCGATCGGAACCAGATCATGTCGGTGGTCCAGCCGCGCTCGGCCGCCAGGCTGGTCAGCCGGTCGCGCCAGTCGGCGCCACGCTGACCGAAGGGGGGCGCGACGACCTCGGCGGGGAACGGTCCCTTGCCCGTCAACAACAACAGGCCCGACCAGCCGATATGGTCGAGGTCGATCTGGAGGCGATAGCGGTCGCCGCCCAAATCGCTGATCGGCACGCCCTCGCGCGACTGGGCCAGCGCCTGGCGGAAGGCGGCGCGGTCGGGGATCAGCATGTCGATCTTGCCCGACGGCTCCAGCCCGACCAGCGCGAAGTCGAGCGTGGGGTCGCCGATCGCGATGTCGATCACCGCATTGGCCGCCATCCGCCCGGCATAGGCCTTGCCCGGCGGCTGCATCCGCATCGCGAAGGCGCGCTGCGGCACTGACAGGCGGCTGTTGCCGGTCGCGCGGATCTGGCGATAGACGTCGAGCGCGGCGCAACCCGACTGGGTGATCGGCGAGACCTGTGCGAAGTCGATGTCGCTGCTGGCGATCTTTTGTGCGTCGAGGCTGTGACGGATTTCCTGCTGCGCCACCGCCGGGTTGCCCGCGACGCCGGTCAGGACGACGCGCGGTCCCTTCGCCCCCGGCTCGACCGACACGATGCGCAGCCAGGTGCAGCCGACCGAGGGCAAGGTCGCATCCACCGCGCCGCGCGCGCGGTCGACGGGGTCGGCCTGCGCGATGGCAGCTTGGCCCGGAGCGCTCTTGTCCCCGCCATCCTGGGTCGCGAACCAGCCGGCCGCGCCGAGCGCGAGTACGGCGGCGGCCGCCATGCCCGGCCACCACCGGGTCCAGGGCGCGCGGCTGACGCCCGGCACCTCGGCGGCGGCGAGCGCGGCGATGACCTCGTCCATCGATTGGAAGCGCTCGGCCGGGTCGGCGCGCACCATCCGCTCGACCACGGCGCGAAGCGGCGGCGGCACCGCGCCGACGTCCAGCCCGGCGCGGCGCTTGTCGACCGCATCGACCAGCGTGCCGCCCAGCCCCAGATCGCCGCCGCGCGCCAGCGCCAGGATGACGAGGCCGAGGCTATAGACATCGGTCCATGGCCCCAGCGATCGATTGAAATCGCCCAGCTGCTCAGGCGCGACATAGCCCAGCTTGCCGGCAAAGCCGTCGCCGACCACCGTCGCGGTCCCGGCGTCGAGATCCTTGGCGATGCCGAAGTCGATCAGCTTGGCCGCCTCCAGCGCGCCGCCGGGCAGCAGGACATTGTCGGGCGACACGTCACGGTGCACCGCCCCCAGCCGATGCGCCGCCGCCAGCCCCGAGGCGAGCCGGCGGAGCAGCACGCCCAGCTGCGTCACGTCCGGCCGCAACCGCCCCAGCATCTCCGACAGGCTGGTGCCGTCGATATATTCGGTGACGATGTAGAGGACGCCCAGTTCCGGCTCCTGCGCCAGCACGCGGTACTGCACCACCGCCTCGTGATGCAGCCGGGTCAGCGTCTGTGCCTCGCGCCGGAACAGCGTGACGACATTGGGATCGTTGGCCAGCGCGGGCAGCATGACCTTGATCGCCACGCGCTCGTCGGTGACGAGATTCGCGCCCTCGAACACCTCGCCCATGCCGCCGCGCGCCAGGAAACGGCGCACCGCGAACATGTGGTTCAGGACATCGCCTTCCTGGATCGCCACGCCGGTGCCGCGCGCGGCGGCGCGGTCGAACACGGTGCGCTCGCCATCCGCCGGCTCGCCCGCCGAAAAGACGGTGCGGTCGTCCTCGGGCTCGTCGTTCATCATGCGCGAGACCCGACCGGATCGAGCCGTGTCGTCTCACGCACGCCGACCAGGATCGCGGTGACATTGTCGGGCGCGCCGCCGTCCAGCGTGCGGCGGATCAGCATGTCGAGCGCGGCGGCGCGATCGCTGGCCGCCATGACCTCGGCCAGCGCGGCATCGTCGAGCACCCCGGTCAGCCCGTCGCTACACAGCAGGAACAGATCGCCCGGTGCCAGTTCGTCGGTCACGACATCGACCTGCAACCGCGCATCGACCCCGATGGCGCGCGCCAGCACATGGCCGCGCGGGTGATGCCGCGCCTCGTCCTCGCGGATCAGGCCGCGATCGACCAGCTCCTGCACTTGGCTGTGATCGCGGCTGAGCGGATGGAGCGTGCCGTCGCGCAGCAGATAGGCGCGGCTGTCGCCGACCCACAGCACCGCGAAACATCCGTCGCGCGCCAGCAGCGCGACCACGGTCGATCCCATTTGCTGGGTGCGCCGCTGCGCCTCGCTGAAGATGCGGCGATTGGCGGAATGGATCGCATCCGCCACCGCCTGGGTTGCCGCGTGGAAATCCATCGGCAGGGTCAGGCTGTCGAGCGCCTGCGTCACCGCATTGGCCGCCCAGTCGCCATGCGCATGGCCGCCCATCCCGTCCGCCACCGCCCACAGCCCGATCTCGGGCCGCTCGCAATAGCGGTCCTCGTTCACCCGGCGGCGCAGGCCGGGGTGCGAGGTGGCCACCGCCTCGATCCGCCAGCCGATGCTCATGCCAGCATCGCCGTCAGCAGATCGGCCGGCCGCTCGCCCGCCAGCCGCGCATCGTCCGGTCCCGTCCAGCCGGTCACCAGTGCATCGGGCGCCGCCCCCGCCTCGGCGGCGAGCAGATCGGCGTCCCAGCCCTCGCCGATCGCGCGGAACAGCAAATCCTCGCAATGCGCCCCCGCATCGCCGTCGCCAGCGACCAGCAGCAGCAGCGGAAAGCGACGGCCGACTGAATCCTGCGACGGGGTGATCGCCCCCGCCACCCCCGTTCCCTCGGCCCGCCAGGGCAGCGCGCGGTCGAAGCGGTCGGCAAAGTCGGGATAGGCCGCGACCGCCGCCGCCTGCGATGCCGACAGCCACGCATCGAGCGCCTGTCGCTGCGCCTGACCCACCCCGCGCGCCACGAAGTCGCCATGCGCGGGCAGCTTGCCGAACAGCAGCGCGGTCATAGCGTCGCCGGGCATCGGAACGACCATAGCCCACCCCGGCTGAACGGATTGGTCGTGCCCGGCAGGACGATGGTCAGCACGCTGCGCTCGGGACCAGTGCCAAACGCCGCCTGAATCGTCTGCGGCCCGGCGTTGCGCTTGTCAGCCTGGTCCATCAGGCGGAACAGCGCCCAGGGTCCCTCGGTCGCGCGGCGCAGGATTTCGGTGCCCGGCGGGGCATCGCCATCCACCGCCCTGGGTGCCCCTGCGCCAGCGCTGCGATACAGCGCCACCGATGCCTCGGGCAGGCCCCCGGTCGCCGACCAGAGCAGCGGGCGCGGTTGGTTGCTGGTAGGGGTGAAGCGATAGCGGGTGCCGCCGCTCGCCACCTCGACCGTGTCGACGCCGCTGCCGAAGCTCGCCACCGACACCTTGACCGGCAGGCCACCCGCCAGCAGGTCGCGAATGTCGCCCGCGCGCTTCAGCGTCTCGGGCGTGGCGGGGTTCAGCGCGCCGGCCACCGGATCGTCGCGCCGCCAGCGCCAGACGGGACCGCTAGTGTCGATCATCGGCATCAACCGCTGGCGCACGAAGCCGTCAATCACCCCGTTCATGCCGAACACGCGCAGCACCTCAGCCATGGGGGCATCCGCCGTGGCCGCCGCGAAAAAAGGGTAGCGCTCCTGGGCAACCTCCCGACAGGCGGGCAGCACCGTCTGCGCATAGGCGTCGCCGACCGCACCGCTCGCCGCACTGACCTGCGCCGCCGATCCGCCCTTGGCCGCCTGCGTCACGAACGACTGGAGCTGCGGCGGGGCCGACGCCGCCGAGGCCCGGACCTGCGCCAGCGCGGCGGCCATCTGCGCCTGGGTCGCATCCGCGCCGCCGCCGCCGCCCACCGACTGCGCCGCCATCACCGCCTGCCCCGCCGACTTGATCGCGCCGACGAACTCGTCGACCGGGGCCGGACGGCTGCCGTCGCCGACATATTCGTGCAGATTGGCGAAATAGCCGCTGATCTCGTCGCCGGCATCGATCCCCTGCGCGCGGTCGCGGCCCATATCCTCGGCGAAACGGCCATAGCGCGAGCGGTTGAGGCCATAGCGCCCCACCCGTGCCAGCCCGGCCTGCACCCCGCCGGAGAAGATGGTGTTCTTGCGGAGTTCCAGCAGCACCCGCTTGAGCGGCGACGGGCTCTTGGTCAGCGCGCCGAATGCGGCGGGGTTCTGGAAATAGGCCCCCGGCGCCATCGCCGCGACCATGCCTTCCCAGGCGGCGATATACTCCTTGGCATAAAGCCCCGCGACGCCGGGGCGGACATTGGACAGCTCGGCCCCAACACCCGCCTCGCCCGCACCGCCCAGCACCCACAGATCGCGCTTCAAATCCTGCTGCACCGTGGCGAGGCCCGGCAGATAAGCCTTCTCATAACCGGCGCGGGTGAAGAAATAGGGAATGCGATACTCGGCCACCTTTTCAGGGTCCGAAAAGGCCAGCACATCGCCCTGCGACAGGACATTGGCCGCCGCCCAGGACGGGCCGGCCGACGCCGCCTTCTGCTTCATGATCGCATAGGCGCGGTCGGCGAGGCTGAGCGTCTGCACCGCCGCGCGGGCATTCGCGACCAGGGCGCCGTCGAGCGGCGGCTTGCGCCCCGGCCAGACCGAGGCCATGTCGCGGTCCTCCAGCAGCGCATCCAGATGCCGCGTCAGCGCCGTGCGCTCCGCCTGGCTATCGGCCCCCGGATACAGCGCGGTCGCCCAGTCGTTGGTCACCCACGCCTTCACCGCGCCGGCATCCATCGGCCCCTGCTGGCCCAGCATCAGATAGACTTTGAGCGGTTCGTACAGCCGCGAGGGATCGCCCGCCTCGCCACGCAACACCTGTTCCAGCCGCAGGAGCAGGCGCGGCAGCATGATCCGGCGCAGCGCCTCGCGATAGCTTTCCTCCGCCTGGCGGCTGAGGCTGCCCTGATACAGGCCCAGCGTCATCATCAGCGGCGGCCCGCCTGCGCGGCGCTCGGCATAGCCGCGCGGCAGGTTGCGCAGCGTGTCCAGCGCGGGCAGCGCGGCGCGCAGATCGGCGTCGTCGCCGCGCACCTGGGTCAGGTCGATTCCGGCCTCGCGCAGTTGCGCCTCGGCCTTGGCGGTCTGGGTCGTCAGCGCCGACTGGAAGCTGCGATTGCGCGCATAGCTGACGCCCCAGCCCGCCAGCACCAGCGCGGTCGCGACGCCGATACCGATCAGCGCCGCGATCACCCGCCCGCGCTGCCGCGCCTTGGCCTTGGCATCGGTGGCGACCAGCCCGGCCTCGGGGAACGCGACCTCGGTCAGCAGGCGGTTGAGGAAATAGGCGCGCCCGCGCCCGGTGACGCCGCTGTTGCCGGGCTGTTCATAAACCTCGGCCATCGAGGCCAGGATGCGGTCGAGCGGTGCGCCGTCCTGGACGCCGCTGGTCAAATAGAAGCCGCGGAGCTGGCCGATCGGTTCGTCACCGGCGACGAACGCACCCTCGGCAAAGCGCATCAGCCGCGAGCGCAGCGACCGCAGCTGCGCCGGGAAGCCCAGCATCATGCCGCGCCGGCGCTGGTCGACCTCCTCGAACAACCGGCGTGCCTGGCGATCCGCCACCGCCTGCGCCGCCACGTCGAACGCCTGCGCCAGTGCGGGCGCGGTCGGCTTGCCATCGGCATAGGGCAAGGTCGCGCCGAACACCGCGCGCCGCCCCTCGACATCCAGATCGTCGAAATATTCGGTGAAGCCCGCCAGCAGGTCGGCCTTGGTCAGCAGCAGATAGACGGGCACTGCCGTCTCCAGCGTGCGGCGCAGCTCGGCCAGCCGCCGGCGTACCGCACGGGCGTGCGCGTCGATCGCGGTACAGTCGCTGCCGACCAGCGTGTCGATGCCGATCGCGACCAGCACGCCGTTGACCGGCTGGGTCGGGCGATGGCGTTTCAGCAGGTTGAGAAACGCCCCCCAGCCCGCCGAGTCGACGGTCGCATCCGAATCCTGCGTCGTGTAGCGGCCGGCGGTGTCGACCAGCACCGCCTCATCGGCGAACCAGAAGTCCAGATTGCGGGTGCCGCCCACCCCCTGCACCGCCTGTTCGACGAAGGGAAAGCGCAAGCCGGAATGGAGCAAGGCGGTCGTCTTGCCCGCGCCGGGCGGACCGATGATGACATACCAGGGGCGCGTGTAGAGATAATCGCGCCGCCCGCCGCCCGCCTCGCGCAGCTTGGCGACCGCGTCGCTCATGCGGCGGCCGAGTTCCTTGCCCTCCTCCTCGGCGGCATTGGGGCCGGCGAGTTCGGCGGCGATCGCCTCGGCCGCCTTGCGCGCCTTGCGCCGCCGCAGCCACCACCACAGCCCCCAGCCAAGCAGGATGACGACCACCCCGGCGATCCGCACGCTCCACGGGCGGAAGAAGGGCACGAACAGCGGCAGCCCGAATACGAGCAGCGCCGCCAGGATCAGCGCGGCGGTGATCGTCACCGCATACCAGTTGGTGAAGAAGCGTTTCATCAGTAGCGCCGCGGCACGATGATCTCGACCCGCCGGTTGCGCGACTTGCCCGCCGCGGTGTCATTGGAAGCGATCGGCACCGTTTCCCCCAGTCCCTTGGTCGTCACCCGCGCCGGATCGGACAGATCGGCGCGCAGGATCTTGCCCACCGTCTCCGCCCGCGCCTCCGACAGCGCCATATTGTCGGGGAAGCGCACGGTGTGGACGCGGTCGTTGTCCGCATGCCCCTCGACCAGCACGCCGCCCTTCTCCGCCTCGATCGCGCGACCGATGCGGTGGAACAGCGCCTCACGCCCCGGCTCCAGTTCGTCCGAGCCGGACTCGAACAGCTGGCCGACCGTGGTGCGGACGCGCACGGTCTGGGCATCCTCCTCGACGGTCACCAGCCCCTCGCGGATTTCCGGTTCCAGGAAGCGCTTCAGCCGGCTGGCCTGCGCGCTGTCGCTCGCCGACATGGCGGCGGCGGGGCGCGACAGGGTCAGCCGCGCATCAGGCGACAGCGCGCTCAGCCGGTTGAACGGCTCCTCACCGCTCGACCCCAGCATCAGCCGCAGCACGATATAGACGAGCAGCAGCAGCGCGAGCGCCCCCGCGCCCGCCAGCGCCAGCACGCTCCACCCCATGCGCCGCATCGGCGCAGTCTCGCCCCGCCAGTGCGGGACTAGCTCGACCGGCGACAGCGAGCGGACATGCGGCAGCGCGCTCTGCAACCGCGCCATGATCTCGTGCAACCGCCGCTGCCCATCAGGCATGACGCGGAACCGCCCCTCGAACCCGGCGGCGAGGCAGGCGTGGAACAGTTCGATCAGGTCGAGATTGTCGTGCGGCACACGGAGCATGTCGTCGACCAGCTGCCAGAAGCGGTCGCCGCCGATATTCTCGTGGAAGAACTGCACGACCATCGAGCGGCGCGCCCATTCCGCGCCATCGGTGCCAACCCCCGCCAGATTCTGCGCGACGTCATCGGCGGTCGCGCACACGGCGTAGCGCGCGCGCTGGCGCTTTTCCTCGGAATAATGCGGCTGAATCGCGCGTTCGAACCTGGCGATCGCCGCCGAACAGCGCCGGTGCAGTTCGGGCATGGGCAGGCGGACGCGGCCGGCACGCACGGCGGCGAGCAACGCCAGTACCGGCTCCGCCTCGGCCAGCATGATGTTGCGGATCGCGGGCGGCGTCGCGGGATGCGGCACATCGTCATCGGCCAGCCGCGACGGCGCCAGCCCCGCGCCCATCGGCGGCGCACCGCTGGTCGACAAGGGCGGCGGCGCGCCATAGCCGCCGGGATGCGATCCGGCGGTGCCCGGCCGCTTCAGGCCCTGGAGCGGCGACGGTCGAAAGATGGTCTTGTCGCCGTCGTCCTCGCTCACCGTCCGCTCCGTTTCACGCACCAGAGTTCAAGGCGCAGCTGCGGCCAGTCGCCCGCGACGTGCAGACCCAGTGCGCTGGCCTGTTCGAAATCGCGCCAGTCGGGCACGCCGCGATCCAGCTCGAAATAGACGAATCCTGGCAGCACGCGCAGTTGCGGCGGCGGGGTCGGCGTGTGGCGCAGCGGCACGCCGGGCAGCGCGGAATCGACGATCTGGCGCATCTTCTGCACCGACCCGATCTTGGCGACCGAGGGGAAGAGCGCGCGGATTTCCTCGACCGGCGAGGCGGCCGAGACCGCCAGATAGAAATAGCCGGTCTTGTACAGCCCATGATCGGTGATCCGCGAGACATAGGCCCCCGGCCCCGCCTCATCGAGCGGCAGCTGCACCGCCGAGCGTTCGAACACCGCCGACAGCATGGATTGCAGCAGATCGAAGACCGGCTCGAAACAGGTCTGCGGATTTTCGTGGTCGTAGCGCGGCAGCGGCGGCGCCTTGCGCTCGGGGCGGATCAGCGTCGCCAGCTCGCCCGCCATCGAGATCAGCGTCTCGTACAGTCGCTCCGGGTGGACCATCGGCAGGAACTGCAGATGCTCCAGCACCGGCAGCCAGCGATTGAGTGCCTGGAGCAGCAGGAAGCCGGCGAATGTGTCGGTGCCGCCGTCGGTCGCCTCGACCGCGCGCAGCGCCAGTTCTTCGGCGCGCTGGCTGGCGCGGCCGATAATGTCGGACAGGCCACCGCTCAGGCGCGTCGCGGCATCGATGTCGAGCGTCGGCGGAATATAGCGGTCGTCGAACATCAACCGCTTGTTCTGCACCTCACGCACCCGTGCCAGGCCCAGCGTCACGCGGCCGTACAGCTGGTCGCGGGTCACGCCATAGCGCAGATTGGGGCGGCCCATCCCGACCGGCTCGCTGGTCCGATCATCCGAATAGCTGTCGACGATCTCGACATCCTCGACCAGGAAGCGCGCCTCGACCGAACGCTGTTCGGCGTCGCCGAACTGCACCGCGCCATGCTGGCTGGCGGGCAGGGTCAGCGAGACGAGCGCGTCGCGCGCGTCGCCGGGGACGTCGAGCGGTTCTGGTGGGGGCAGATCGTCGGGGATCGAAAAGGGCGTTCCGTCGGGCAGCACCCCGGTCGCCTGCTGGATCGCGAACTTGCCGAGGCTGGCCAGGTCCTCGTCGAGCGTCAGCGAGGTCAGACCCCAGGGCCAGGGCCGCACGGTGTCGACCCGGGCACCCAGCTGCCCCTCGAAGAACCGGTCCTGCACCTGGAAATGCTGGGGCCGCAGGAACATCCCCTCATGCCAGGCGACCCTGTTCTTGCCAGCCAAACCGCGTCCCCCAACACCCTGTTTCACCCGGCCACCGGCGCGGCCGATCGACCGCAAAGGTTATTGATGCCGTTACAATGGCACAATAGTTTTGGTCGACCGTTTGTTCCGGCAGTGAAAAGATAAGGGGCAGATGCGGGCAATGGATGGTCGGCCGGATGAGCTTTCCTATGATCCCCGATCCTGGCTCGGCCCGGTGCCGGGACCGGCCGCCAAGTCGCCCTCGCCGCCCCCTCCCCCGCCAACTCAGGTGTCACGATCCGCGAGACCTTTATGGCTGGTGAGCGCGGCGGTGGCGATAGCGGGATTTGCCACCGCCTATCTGGCGCGCACGCCCACCCAATGGGCGGCCCCCGCCAGCGCGCCAGCGACACGCGCCGCCCCCGCGCTGGCCTCCGCCGAGCAGCGCATCCTGAACCTCGCCAGTGCCGCCAATGTCGGTTCCAGCCTGTCGGTGCTGGGCATCGTACCGGCGGACGCGAACCAGGCGGGGCGGATGGCGGTCGCGCGTCTCGGTCGCGATCCGGGGGAGATACGGCTGGCGGTGACGGCCGACGCCTCGGGCCGCCAGCTTCGCCATGCCGAGATCACCCGGGCCGACGGATCGGGGATCGAGATCGCCCGCAAAGGTCAGGGTGCGCTCCAGGCGACCAGTCTGTCGGCCAAGCTGACCCGCCAGATGATGTTCGTGCGCGGTGAGCTGGATGGCGAGAGCTTCTACAGTTCGGCGGTGGCGGCCGGGGTCGCCGATGTCCTGGTCGACGAATTCGCCAACGCCTTTCGCTACGACTTCGACATGCAGCGCGAGGTACAGCCCGGCGATGTGTTCGAGGCGGGGTTCGAACAGCGCATGACGCCCGATGGCGAACGGGTCGGCCAGCCCGAGCTGGTCTATGCCGCGCTGACCACCAACGCCAAGTCGCGCGCGCTCTATCGCTTCGCCGGGACGGGCGACGGCGTGGCCGAATGGTTCGACAGCGCCGGCAAGAGCAGCCGCCGCGCGCTGATGCGCACGCCGGTCGAGGCGGCGCGGATCAGCAGCGGCTTCGGCATGCGCAACCACCCGATATTGGGCTTCGCCAAGCTGCACCGGGGCACCGATTTCGCCGCTCCCACTGGCACGCCGATCTTCGCGGCGGGCGATGCGACCGTGGTCTTCGCCGGCCCCAAGGGCCCCAATGGCAATTTCGTGAAGCTGCGCCACGACAATGGCTGGGAAACCCTATATCTCCACATGAACCGCATCATGCCGGGAGTCAGCGTCGGCGGCCATGTCGCGCAGGGGCAGCAGATCGGCGAGGTCGGCACCACCGGCCGCTCGACCGGACCGCATCTCCACTACGAAGTGCATATCGCGGGCGCGCCGGTCGATCCGCTATCGATCGATACCGGCCAGACGCGGACCCTGACCGGGGCCATGCTCGCGCGGTTCCGTAAAATCCGCGACGCGATCGATGCACGACGCGCGGCGGAGGGCGTGTGAGCGGGGGTGCGGTCTTGTCCGCCTGCCTCGGCACCCTCGCCCTGATCGGGTGCGGCCCCGGCGCCGATGGTAACAACAACCGACCAGTCCCCGCCGAGGCAAAGGCCACTCTGCCCGCCGATGTGCTGGCCTTCCGCACCAGGCGGGACGCATGCGATCACATGCGAGGCGAAGAAGCCACCGACGAGGCGCGCGCCGCCTTCCTCGAAAAGAGGCAGGCCCGTACCTGCACCGGCACCGATGCAGCGCTCGCCTCGCTGAAGCGGCGTTATGCCGACCGGCCCGCCGTCATGGCGGTGCTATCGCGCTATGAGGAGCGGATCGAGTAGGCGACGTCCATTCGCGCCGCACTGGTCAGCGAACGGCCGCTGAGTCCCCGCATTGCGGCCGACAGCGCGAGCAATACGGTGACCAGCGCGAAGCTCATGGCGAGGCTGGCGTTCAGTCCGGCCTCGCCCCCGCCCCAAAGCGGGGCACCGTCCAGTTCCAGATCGAGGATCGCGCCGAAGCCGCCGATCCCCGGATTGGGGTCCAGCCCCAGTACCAGTTGCTCGCCGGCATTCCATGCCAGATGCGCCGCCACCGCACCCGATATGCCGCGCTCCCGCCAGGCGAGCAGGCCGAACAGCAAGCCGCCCAGCGCCATGTTGCCCAGCGCGATCAGATGGCCGCCCTGCACCCAGCTATGGAGGCCGGCGAAGATCAGGGCGACCAGCGGAACCGCGACCCAGACACCCAGCCAACGCTGCGCCACCGGTTGCAGCCACGCGCGGAACACCGCCTCCTCGGCGACGACCTGCACGGCGATGATGACGATCCCCAACAGCCAGACCGCACCGATGCCGCCGCTTTGTCCCGGGTGCAGCACGCCGGCGGTGGCCGAATAAGCGATGGCGAGCGCCAGCCCGCCGCCGCCGCAGAGCAGTCCGGTGCGCACCGATCGCCCCTTGCCACCGCGTGACCATATCGCACCGCCGCCCAGCCACGCCCCGATGATCCCGAGCACCAGCATCGGCGCGAAGATCAGCAGGTTGAACAGCGCCTCGCCCGCTGCCGGCCCCATGCTCGCCACCAGCCCGCCGACCCAGCCGGGCGCGACCCGCAGCCAGACCGCGACGATCGCCAGCCCGGCCACCGCCGCCACGCCGGCGGCCGCGCGCGTCACCGCTGCGCCACCTGCGCGGGCGGCGGGGAGAGCATCGTCTTGCTGCTGTCGCCGACCAGGAAATAGGGCGCCCAGTAGAAGGGATGCGAATAGGCGCTCTGCGTCATCAACGTGCGCTGCGCCGCCTGCAACGCCTCGCCCATCGTACCGGTGCGGCCGCGTTCGTAGAAGGCGCGGATGAAGGCATCGCTCTCCGCCTCGGCCGACACCTGCCAATAGGTGGCGAGCACCGCGCGCGCATTGGCGGTCAGGAAGGCACGGACCAACCCGTCGAGCGTCGCCCCCGCCTCCTCCTGGCCGGCCGAGCGCGCCACCGCCTCGTCCTGCACGCCCGCCGCCGTGTCGCAGGCGGACAGGACGACGAGGTTCGCGTCGAGCCGGAAATCGGCGATCTCCGAGAAGCTGAGCAACCCGTCCGACCCCGCATCGCCGAAGGAGGTGACCAGCGCGGGCGGTGACTTGGCACAGCCCCACATGCCTTCCTCCAGCCCGTGCGTGGCGAAGTGCAGCACCTCATATTGGTCGAGATTGGTACGCGCCTTGACCGCCGTATCGCTGAACGCCGCGCCGGTGATCATCGTGCCACGCCCGTCGCCCAGCGCGCCGGCGGCGATGCCCAGTTCGCGCGGACTGATCGGCTTCAGGCTGCGCGACAGGCTGGCCAGCCGGCCGAAATCGACCGCGCAGCCATAGCCCACTTCGACCGGCCTGGCGGCGACGCCCGGTGCCGGCGTCGGCGGCGGCCGGTGGTCGCCCATGCCCAGGAAGGGCCGCCGAGCGCGCGACGGCGGCAATGCGCGTGCGACCAGGAAGGAGCGCGGCGACAAGGCGGTCGAAATCGCGGCGCTGCGCGCCAGAAAGGCGGTGCGCGAGAAATCGAAGGGATCGGCCCCCTTGGGCGCCTGTGCGTCGTAGCGCGTGACCAGCGTGCCCAAGGGCAGGCGCGCGAGCGGCCCCGCCGGATCGACGACGATCGAGGGCGCCGCCGCGATCAGCCCCGCCGCGGGGCCACTGACCAGCCGATAAAGCGTATAGCCGCGCGCCTCGTCGAACGGCACCAATTGCCCTTGGCGCAGACCGCCATCGATCGACGCGCGCAGCTGATCGCCGAGCTGGTCGACCGCCGCCTTCGCCTCGGTTGAATTGGCGACATGGTAGATCATCGTGCGATCCGCCGTCACCACCAGGCCATAGATGCGCCGGTTGAGCTCGGTCAGCTTCACATAGACTTCGCCGGGGCGCAGCGCGCCGCGCAGCTCGGCGAGTGTCGCGGGCGCCTCGTCCACCTGACGATAGCGCGGGTCGGCGGCGAGCTGCGCATCGATCTGAAGCAGCCGGGCCTCGGCCGCGTCGCGCGCGCGTACCAGATCGGTGCCCGATGCCGCCGCGTCCTCGCGCTTGTCGGCCAGCGCATAGCGCACACGGGTGATCTCGCGCTCCAGATCGGCGCGCTCGCGGATCACCGCGCCCAGCTTGGGATCGGCGGCGACCACCGCGCGCAGCTGGGTCAACTGGCGTGCGACCGCCGGTTCGCCATTGGCCTGCACTGCGCGGAAGAAACGGTCATAGGTATCGGCGCGCGGCTGCGCCGCCTCGCCCACCAGCAGGTCGAGATAATCCTCCATCCCGATCGAATTGCCGAAGGAGGTGGAGCCGGAGGCGATCAGCGCGTCGACCGCCTCGGCGAAGGTGTTACGTACCGAATCGCGATTGGCCCCGGTGCGCGCATAGACCGCCGCGCGTTCCAGCTCGGCCTCGGCGATCGCCGGTTCGGCCCCGGTGCCGCCATTGGCGATCGAGCCGCGCCGCAACTGGTCGACCGCATCGTTATAGCTGTCGAGTGCCCGACCATAGCGCCCGGCACGCGCCTCCAGCCGCCCGCGCTGCCGCGCGATCCGCGCGCCCAGCCACAAGAGCCGCGACTGGTCGAGCCGCTGGTTCGACAGCGGGCGATAGGCCAGCGCCGCCGCGTCGAGCGCGGTCGTCGCCCCCGCCTCGTCCCCCAGCGCCAGCAAGGCGACGCTGCGGGTATAGTCGCGCTGCACGTCGAGCACGCGGGCCGCCAGGTTGGACGCATCGGCCACCGCCAGCGCCGCCGCGCCCGCCGTGCGCGGCTGGTTGAGCTGACGCAGCGTTTCGGGATCGGTCAGCGGCTGCGCCGCCGTCGAGGGCGTGGCCCCCTGTCCGCTGCGGTCGATCTCGGTCAGCGCCTCGCGAAAGGCGCGGCGGTTGAGCGCGTCGAGCGCGTGATAGGTGTCGCGCTTGCGCATCAGGAACGCGTTGCGCGCGGCCGGCACATTGGTCAGCAGCGTATCCGCCTCGGCGAAATGCGCCGCCGCCGTTTCAGGGAACGGGATGTTGGAATCCGCCAGCCCCGCCTCCAGCAACAGCTCGACCCGGGTCGCGGGCGGCGTCTCGGCCGGCAGGCGGCTGAGCGCGTCATTCAGGATGCGCGACGCCTCGACATTCAACCCCTTGTGATTGAGCGAAATACCCTGTGCCAGCACGCCCGCGACGTTCAGCGCATCGCCCTGCACGCGCGTGACGCTGGCCGGGGCGGCCGCGCCGATGCCGGTGACCACCGCCGGGTCGATCGTCGCGGTCAGGGTGCGGGTCACGTCGGCGCTCGGCGCCCGCTCGCCCGAGGTGATGGCGATGCCCTCTTCCAGCTGCGCGAGCAGCGCGGGCGTGCCCGACGCGACATAGCGCCGGTCGCCGCGCACCTGATCCAGCCGCAGCGAGTCCAGCCCCGTCACCCGGTCCTGACACCGGCGCAGCGTCGCCGGCCGCCCGGCCAGCGTCACCGCCTGTTCCGCGCCGCACCCGAACTGCTTGTCCAGCGTCGCCAGCGCTTCGGGGCCGGTCGCCACGACGCGGATCGCGCCCAGCGGCCGGCTGGCCGTCGCCGTCGAACAGGTGATGGCATAGGCGCGTGCGAACGGGTCGGCGATCGCGGGGTCCGCCCAGGCGCGGGTGGCGACGCAGGCCTCGCCGCTCGCGGTGCGCCCCAGATTGAAGCTGTCAAGCCGCGCGGGCGGCGGCACCGTGGCGCATCCCGCCATCAGCGTGGCGACGAACCCGCATCCCAGCGGCCAGGCGGCTTTGGTCCGAAGGCTCACTGGGCATTCTCCCGGTCGGCGGGCTTTTCGGGGGCGAGCGCGGGAAGGCCGGTCAAGAGATCCTCGTTATTGCCGCTGACGATCGGGGCGAAGGGGACGGCGACATCCTGCGAGATGCCGAACACGTCCTCGCTGTTCCAGTTGAACACCTGCAGCGTCGGCTGGATGACGATGGTGGTCAGGCACCCCGTGCCCGTACCCGCCAGACAGCCGTTGATGCGCGTGGTCGGGAGCAGCACCGGGTCGATCTCGATCACCGGATTGCCGAGCAGCGCGGCGGCGCCCCCCTCGATCCCGTTGATCGACCCGAACAGCGCGACGCTGGTATTGCCCGCGACGCCGGTGCCGTTGACCCGCAGCGCCGGCGTGACCGGTGCCGTCTGCGACCCCAGCACCAGGCCCGATTGCCGCCCCGGCACGCCGGTATTCTGGAACAGCGCATAGTCGCCGAACCGCACGGTCAGCGACCGCGCCTCCAGCGTGGTGGTCGCGGTCGGCTCGTAGAAGCCGCCGCCCAGTCGCGGGTTGTACAGCGCGGTATTGCCGGTCGAAAGCAGCGCCGCCGCCTGCGCGCGCGGATCGCCACCCTCCATCAGCGTGTCGATGAAGCCGGGGCGCAGGCCGACCGCGATCCGCGATCCCTGCAAGACCAGATCGGCGTCCTGCATGCGCAGACGGCCACCGGCATCGCTCGTCGCCTCGACCATGATCGTGCGCGCCGATCCCTGGCCCGATGCGTCCCCGCCGAGCCGCAGCGCGCGCGTGCCGCCGCTGGTCACCGCACCGGTGACGCGCAGGTCGCCCGTGGTCGCGACATCGACCGCCGCCGGGGCGAGCGCCACGCTGCCCAGCTCGACCGCGCCGCTGCCGCCGTTCAGCGTCAGGCGATTGGCGGAGACGCGTCCCAGCTCGGTGGCGGACAGACGGAAACCGCTGGCCTCCGTCCCGTCGCCGATCCGCATCGCGCTGGTCGCGGCGGCACGGTTGGTCAGCGTGACGGCCGTCCCGCGCACCGCACCCGACAGGTCGAGATCACCTGCCGAGACCGATACCGTCGGCCCACCGTCGAGCGCGCCCAGCGCTGCGAGGCCGCCCGCCTCCAGCGTCGCTCCGCCGCTGGCGCTGCTGTCACCCAGGGTCAGCGCATTGGTACTGGTCACCGCGAGCGTGGCCGCGCGTGCGCCGCCGATCTGGACACTGCTGCCGGTCGCGTTCAACGCGCCCGCCACCTCCAGCTTGCCGGTAGTCAGCGCCTCTCCCGCACGGAGCGTCATGGTATCGCCCGCGCCGGCATCGCCAATGGCCAAGGCGCGACGCGCCTCGGCCAGCAACCCGCGCGCCGCCTGAAGCCGGCCGGCGACATCGACCGTCTCGCCGCGCAAGGTCGCCGCGCCGGCGGAGCGGACATCGCCCAGCCTCGCCGCGCCAGCCTCGACCGTCAGGTCGCCGCCGGTCGTCTCCAGCGTGGTGCGTGCGCCATTGATGCCACCGACCGCGCCGGTGCTGCGCAGCGTGATCGCGCCGGCGCGGATACCGGGCAGGGTCACGCTATTGCCCGCCACCGCTGCGGCACCGCTGGCGGCGATACTACCGGTCGCGACCGCGCCGGCGGAGGACAGGTCCACCGTGCCCGCACGGACCTCGCCCAGCGACAGGTCGCCCGCCGACAGCCGCAGCGCGAGCGCGTTCACCGCCAGATCGCCGGCGGTGAAGCCCGCGTCATGGGTGAAGACGCTGCCGATCGTGCTGCCATCGAACCGGCCGATCGATCCGGCCTCGACCTGGCCCAGCTGCACCGCGCGTGCCGCCCCGACGCGCAGGCCCAGCGCCGCGCCGCCGCCCGGCCGCGCTTGGAGCCGGGTGCCCGCCATCTGGATCGCACCGCCCGCATCGAGGATCAGCGACTCCGTGCCGACGCCATCGGCGTCGCTCGCCAGCGTCAGCCCACTCGCGCCGGTGATGTCGCCGGCCGCGCTGGTGATGCGCACCGCGCCCTTGGCCCGCTGCGCCACCGTACCGCCGCCCAGCGCGACATTGACACCCGTCACCCGGTACGCACCGCCCGCATCGACCGCACCGCTGACGCGCGCCAGCCCGCTCGCCGACACGATCGAGTCGCCGCCAGAGGTGAGCGTCCCCACGCTCAGATCGCCACCCGTCGCGGCCAGGGTCAGCCCCTGCCCCGCCGTCGCGCCGGCCAGCGTCACCTGCGCACCTTGCGCGTTCAGCGTCGCCCCGGCGGTCATCGTCTGCCCGCTGATCGCACCGCCCGACGAGGCCTGCACCGCACCGCCGCTGACATCGGTAAAGGACAGCCCGTTGCCACCCTTGAGCGACAGGTCGCCCGTGGTCGCCACATTGGCGAGCACCGTCCGCCCCGTCGCGCCCAGCGTCGCCGTCCCGGCGGTCACCGGACCAGTGACGCTCAGGTCGCCATTGGTGGCGTTCAGCGTCAGACCCTGTCCGGCCTTCACGCTGCCCAGCGATACCTGCGTACCCTGCGCGCTCAGCGTCGTCCCAGCGGTCGCCGTCCGGCCATTGATCGCGCCACCCGACGTCGCCCGTACCGCGCCGCCGCTGACGTCGGCGAAGGACAGGCCCGTGCCGCCGTTGAGCGACGCGTCACCCGTGGTCGTGACGGTGGCAAGCACCGTCCGCCCGGTCGCGCCCAACGTCGCCGTGCCGGCGGTCACCGGGCCAGTTACGGTCAGGTCTCCATTGGTGGCGTTCAGCGTCACACCCTGCCCGGCCTTCACCGAGCCCAGCGACAGCTGTGCGCCTTCCGCCGTCAGCGTGGTCGCCGCGGCCGCCGTCTGGCCGCTGATCGCGCCGCCCGACGATGCCTGGACAGCCTCACCGCTGACATTCGCGAAGGACAGGCTCGTGCCACCCTTGATCGACAAACCGCCGGTGGTCGCCACATCGGCGAGCACCGCCCGCCCCACCGCGCCCAGCGTCGCCGATCCGGCGCTGACCGGGCCGGTCACGGTCAGGTCGCCGGTCGTGGCGTTCAGCGTCACACCCTGTCCGGCCTTCGCCGAGCCCAGTGTCACTTGCGCGCCCTCGGCGGTCAGCGTGGTCCCGGCGGTCACCGCCCCGCCAGTGATCGCGCCGCCCGACGCCGCCTGCACCGTGCCGCCGCTGACGTCCGCGAAGGACAGGCCGGTGCCGCCCGACAGCGACACGTCGCCGGTGCTCGTCACATTGGCGAGGATCGCCCGCCCGGTCGCCCCCAATGTCGCCGTGCCGGCGGTCACCGGCCCCGTCACGTTCAGGTCGCCATTGGCGGCGTTCAGGGTCAGCCCCTGACCGGCCTTCGCGCCGCCCAGCGACACCTGCCCGCCCTCGACCGACAGGACGGTGCCGGCATTGATCGTCCGGCCGGCGATCGTGCCGCCCGACGCCGCCTGCACCGTACCGCCGCTGACGTCGGTGAAGGACAGTCCGGTGCCGCCCGACAGCGCGACATTGCCCGCGACGTCGACCGCCGCCAGGCTGGTCCGGCCGGTGGCGGACAGCGTCGCCGTCCCCGCCGTCACCAGGCCACCGACGGTGAGGTCGCCATCGGTGGCGCGCAGCGTGATCGCCTCGCTGCCCGTGTCGATCCGCCCGGCGGTGATCGAGGCGGCGCTGATCGTCGTCTGGCCAGCGGAGATGTCGCCCAGCCGTGCCGCCGTGCCGACCGCCAGCTCGAAGGCGCGGCCGGGGCCGGCCGACAGCGCGGTGACGCTGCCCGGCGTCAGGCCGCTGACCTCGCCATTGGGCGCGCGCACGACCAGGTCGCCGGCGCGGCTGCGGATCAGCGGCGCGCGGATATTGCCGGCGGACACGACCGACACCTTGTCCTGCGAGACGATGCCATCGGCGACGATGATGTCGGCATCGCGTGCCGTGGTGGTCAGGCTTGCGGTGCGCGCGGCCTGCACGCCCTGCGCACGCAAGGTGCCGACCGACGCGATCGTCACCGCCCCTGCCGTCGTGTTGACGCTGCCCAGGGTCACCGCGCCGCGCTGCGCGGTGACCGCGACGTCGTTGGCCGCCGTGATCGCGCCGCCAGTGATGTCGCCCTGACTTGCGGTCGCCGTCAGGCTGCCGACATTGGCATCCCCGAAGGCGAGCGATCCGCCCGACAGCGCCGCGCCGCCCGTGCTGGTCAGCGCACCGATCGACAGCGCGCCGCTGCCGCTGTCGAGGGTCACCGCGTTCCCGCGCACCTGCCCCAGCGTCAGGCGATCGCCGCCACCGCGCACCGCCACTGCGCCGGTCGCGGCGACATCGCCGCCGGTCACAGTACCACTGCCCGTCAGGTCCAGGCTGGCGGCGTTGACCGCGCCGACCGTCACCGTTCCGCCGGCCAGCGTGACCGCCCCGCCCGCCGTCACCGGGCCCAGCGACAGCGCGCCGCTGCCCGCATTGGCGCCGGCCGCACCGGTGACGTCGACACGCGCGACCGTCAGCGCGCCGGTGCTGGTCGCGCTCAGCCCGCTCCCCGACACCGCACCGACGTTCAGCGTGGTGCCGCGAAGGGTCGCGCCACCGCCCGTCGCCACGTCGCCCAGCGTCACCGCACCGCCGCCGACCGACGCCGCGCCGCTCACGTTGACATCGCCACCCGTCAGCGCGCCCGTCGCCACCGCGTCCAGACTCTTGCCCGATACCGGTCCGAAGGCGAGCGTCGCCCCGCGCAAGGTCGCGCCATTGCCGGCGTTCACGGCCCCCAGCGTGACCGTGCCGCCGTTCAGCGACGCCGCCCCGGTCACCGCGATGTCACCACCGGTCAGCGCCCCGGCGGTCAGCGCGTCCAGGCTGGCACCGTCGACCGCCCCGAAATTCAGCGATGCGCCGCGCAGGGTCGTACCGCCCGATGCGCCGATCGCCCCCAGCGTGACGTCACCACTGCCGCCATCGACCGACACCGCACCGCCACGCGCACGCAGCGCACCCAGCGTGGTTCGCGCCCCGCCACCGCGTACCGCGATGCCACCCGTCACATCGACATCGCCACCGCTCACGACGCCCGTGCCCGTCGCGGTCAGACTCGCCGCCGACACGCGACCGAAGCGCAGCGTCCCGCCGTTCAGCGTCGTCGCGCCGCCGGCGGTGATCGCGCCGGTCGACACCGCCGAGGCACCGCCGTCGATCGACACCGCGCCGGTGCCGGTATCGATCGTACCGGTCGTGACGCCGCCCGCCGCCGCCAGCGACAGGTCGCCCGACAGACGCAGCGCGCCGGTGGTGATCGCCGCAGCGCTGCCCGCCGGGCCGGTCACCGCCAGCCGCCGCGCGACGACATCGCCCACCGTCACGCCGCCGCCATCGGTGGTGATCGTCACATCCGAACTGCCGCCGCGCCCACCCGACAAGGGGGCCGCGCCCAGTTGCACCGCGCCACCCGTCGCGCTCAGCGCCAAAGGACGGCTGCCCGATCCGTTCGCATCGGACAGGATCGACAGGCCATTGCCGCCCGTGATCCCGCCCGCGCTGGCGGTCGCCGTATAGCAGCCCCCCGCGCTATGCGCTCCACCGAGGGTCAGCGACCGGCCGGCGATGGTGACGCTGCCCGAGGCCTGCGCGCCGCTGTTCAGGCCGACCGTGCCGGCCGAGGATGCGATGGACAGGTCGCCCGCCGTGGTCGCGACCGCGCCCGCGCTCAGGTCGCCGCTCGACGTCAACGACACCGGGCCGGCGGCGTTGACCGCCAACAAAGTCAGCGGCCCGCCGCTCGCCGCAGCGCTGAACCCCGCGCCCGCGCGCTGGTCGCCCCCGGCGGTGATCGTACCACCCGACAGCGCGACCGCACCGCTGGCGTCGGTGGCGCCGCGCAAGGTGACCGCTGCCGCCCCGCCATCGACGCGCACGTCGCCGCCACGCGCGATCAGCGCGCCATTGGCGGTCACGCCCTGCGGTCCGGTCAGGGTGATGCCACCACCGGCGGTGATCGCGCCGGTCGCGACCGCGCCGTTGCTCGCGGTGGCGACAAAGCCCTGCCCCGCCTGCTGCGCGCCGCCCAGTGTCACCGCCTGGCCCTGTACCGACACCGCGCCGCCACCGCGCACGCCATTGGCGACCGAGATCGCACCGCCGGTCGCGGTCGCCGCGATCCCGCCATTGGCGGTCAGCGCCTGGGTGGCGGTGATGCCGCCGCTGCCCGCCGTCAGGGTCAGCGCGCTGCCGCTGTCGACGCTGGTCAGGCTCATCGCGCCGGCGCTGTCGACCGTCACGCCATTGCCGGTCACCGCCCCCAGCGTCGCCGTGCCCGTCGTCGCGGTCAGCGCGACCGTACCGCCGCGCACCGCGTCGATCACCAGCGTCGTGCCCTGCGCGGTCACGCCCGTCGCACCGCGCAAGGCGGCGAGTTGCACCGCGCCGCCGCTCGTCACCGAAGCCCGGCCGGCCCGGCTTTCCACGCTGCCCAGCGTCAGCCCGGCACCGCTCGCCAGGATCACGTCGCCGCTGGCGCTCAGGTCGTTCTGGACCGACAGCGTACCTTTGGCGGCGCTCAGGCTGACCCCCTGCCCGTCGCCGGTCACCGCGATCCGCCCGACGCTCAGATTGCCCGACAGGCTTTCCGCCGCGAAGCTGTCGACCAGGTCCAGCGCGCCGAAGCGCAGATCGCCATTGGCGGTGATCGCGCCGCCCAGCCGCGTCGCGTCCGCGTTCAAGGCCGACAGCGCGGACAGCGAGCGCGCGGTCACGTCACCCAGCGCCAGCGGCGCATCGGCGGTGCCGTTGAACACGCCGACGCGCAGCGCGCGATTGTCGCCCGCCACGATGCTGCTGCCGGTTGCAAAGGCGATCCCCTCCGCGCCGGCCGCCTGCAACCGCACGAAGTCGCGCGAGTCGCGGCTGGTCGACACCAGCGCCAGCGGCTGCGTGGTCGCGATCCCGCCGCTGCGGGCCAGCAGGTCGATCGCGCCGCCGCTCTGCGCCCGCGTGCCCGCCAGTCCCACCGATGCGCCGCGGATCGTCAGCGCACCGCCGGCCGCGATGTCCCCGCCCAGCGCCACCGCGCCCGCCGCATCGACCAGCACGGCATTGCGCGCGGTAAGCGTGCCCGCCGTGATCCCGCCCGTATCGGCGGTCAGCGAAATCCGCCCGTCGTCCGCCCGCAGCGCACCCGCCTGCAGCGTGCCCGCGCGCAGCACCAGATCCTCGTTCAGTGACACGTCGCCGACGCTGATCGTGCCGGTGCGGGTCAGCCCGGTGGAAAAGCCGTCGCTGCCCACCGCAGCGCGCAGGGCATTGGCCTCGACCCGCCCCAGCGACACCGCGCCGCCGGCATCCGCCGAGCGGATGAAGATGTTCGACTGCCGGTTCGATCCGCCGCGCAAGGACGTGTCGGCGGCGAAGGCGATCGCGCCGCTGCCGGTGCCCTCGATCGCCAGCGTCAGCGGATTGGTATCGACGCCATCGACATTGGACGTCAGCGTCAGCCCCGACGCGCCGGTGATCCCGCCTGCGCCGCCGGTGATCGCGACCAGCCCGTTGGCCGCCTGGGTCACCGTGCCGTTGCCGCCCAGTGCGACGGTGCCGGCACGGACGACATAATCGCCACCGGCAAAGACATTGCCGGCGATGGTCGCACTCGCGGCGGCCGATTGCTCGCCGATGCGGATATGCCGCGCGGCCTGGATCGTGTTCAGCGAGACCGCACCGTCGCGGGTGATGAGCACGTCCGAGGAATTGCCCGTGCGGATATTCCCCGTGACCGTCGTCGCGCCCGTGCCGCTCAGCGCGACATCGTCACCGCGCGCGTTGAGCGCGGCGGCGGACAGTGCGCCCGTCGAGGCGACCGCGATACCGCCATCACTGGCCAGACTGCCCGCGTTCAACCCGGCGACCTTCAGGTCGAGCGACTGGCGCACATCGACATCGCCCAGCGTCAGCGCCGTCGTCGTGGTCAGCGTTCCGCTGGTCGTGCCATTGCCCACCGCCCCGCGCAACGACCGTGCCGTCACATTGCCCAGCGCCAGCGCATTTCCGTCGCTGCGCCGCCGCAGGATCAGATCGCCGCGCCGGTCGTCGCCCGCGCCGATCACGCTGCCGGCCGCGAAGCGGATGTCGCCCGCGCTGGTGCCGCCGGTGCTCAGCGTGATCGACTCGCTGCCGCCCGATCGCAGCGTCAACCCTGCGCCGCCGACCAGGTCGCCAGTGGTCGACACCGCCTGAACGCTGCCGCCCGCCTGCTGCACGATCGTATCCGCGCCGCCCAGCGTGATGCCCGAACCGGCCAGGCTATAGTCCTTGCCCGCCGTCACCGCGCCGGTCACCGACAGCGCGCCGTCGGCAGTCAGGTCGACATCGCCGCGCGCGCGCAACTCGCCGGTGAAGGCCGCCGTGCCGGTGGCACGCGCCTGCACGCCATTGCCGTTGCCGCGATAGTCGTAATCGACGCGCAGCGGCCCGCTGGCGACCAGATTGGCCACGCCGCCGGTGTCCGCCGCGGTGCCGCCGATATCGATGCCGCGCAGTCCGCTGGGCGATTTGCCCGCCGACAGGATGATGCCGCGCGTGCCGCCGGATGCGGCGGTGACGCTGGCGTCGACCTGCAACAGCGCATCGGTGACATTGTCCTGGCTGGCCAGCGCGAACAGCGCATCGGTGCCCTGCACGCTGCCGCGCACATATTGGCTGCGCCCCGGCACCGAGGTGCCCTTGTTCAGCGTGACCGACAGGATGCTGTCGTCGCGGTAGCGCAGCGTGACGTCGGTCGCGGTGACGAAGGCGGTATTGCCGGCCGAGACGAAGGTGCCCGCCGCGTCGATCTGCGGCGCGACCATCACCAGGCCCATCCGCTCGCCGCTGACGGTGATGCGCGCACCGTTCATGACGGTGATGCCGGTCGTACTGTTGGCCGCGCCCTGCAGGCGATAGCTGTTGCCGCTCGACAGGAAGTCGTTGACGTCGGGGTTGAGCGTGGTCAGCACCAGCGATCCGGTGTTGAACGCCGCATTGGCGCCGACCATGATGCCGTTGGGATTATAGACCCAGACCGCGACGTCCTTGCCCGCGTTCAGCGCCCCCAATAGCTGCGAGGTATTGCCCGAAATGTCGCGGTTGAGCACCGCGACATTGCCCGACAGCACCGATTCATTCGTGAAATTCGCCCGCTGGCCTTCGGGGATATTGAACCCCTTCCAGTCGATCACCGTGCTGCGCGACCGCAAGCCGACGTTCAACTCGCCATTGCCGCTGCTGATGACCGGGCCGAGCAGGCTGGACCGGGTCGAGTCGACATCGGCCGGGGTCGGCAGGCGCGGCGGGGTCGTCTGCGCCTGCGCACCGGCGGCGATCAGCGCGCCCAGCGCGGTGCCGACGCCCAGCCGGAGCGTATGCCGGCGAACAGAGGAGATACGGCGGCTCATCACACTCTCCTATCGGGCGGCATCCCGCAGCTGCATGGTCAACGATACCAGCACGCGGTCGGTCGGCCGCTGGCGATCGAGCAACAGCGCACGGTCCAACGGCTTGGCATAGGCGACGTCCAGCACCAGCCGGTTGGGCAGCGACAGGCGGATACCGCCGCCTACGCTGTTGAAATTGCGCGGGCCCTCGATCGCGGTCCGGTCCAGATTACGCAAATACAGATGATCGTAAAAGCCATAGAACTGCGTGCCCAGCCTCGACACCACGGGCAGGTCGGCGCGCAGCTCGGCGCGGCCGCCCAGCGCACGGTCGCCACTGTTGGAACCCGTATCGTAACCGCGCCCGATCGTCAGGCTGCCCAGCGCAAATTCCTCATAGTTCAGCAGCGGCCGGTCGGCCCATTGCACCTGGCCGATGCCCGCGATGCTGAAGATCGGCCCCAGATTGAGCGTGGCGTCCATCACCCCGCGCACCACCCAGGCCTCCGCGCTGCCATCCAGCCGCGAGGTCAGCTGCCCGCTCTGAAAGCCGCGCTCGCTGGCGTTCAGGATGCCCAGCCCCTTGCGCACCTCCCCCGAAGCCGCGAGCGCCAGCCAGACATTGCCGTTGCGGTCGAGAAACTGGCGATCGGCGTCTAGCCCGACGAACAGCACGCGCAACCGGTCGCGGGTCAGCGTGACCGAGCGGTCGCCCGAGCCGACGCGCGATACCTGATCGATGAAATCGAACCCGCCCCGCGCCCGCGCATTGGCACGCAGCGAACGGATCAGCGGCTGGGTCACGTCGAACCCGGTGATCAGCGTATTGGTGCGCAGGTCGAGCGCGCCGAGATCGGGCCGCGACCAGGCATAGGTGCCGCGAATGCCGAAGCTGGTGCCGCTGTCGTTCAACTGAAACACATGACCGCCCTGGACGATCTGCTGCTCCTTGAAATCGGCGGTGCTCGACAGGCCCAGATAGGTCAGATCGCTGAGACCCGTCAGGCCATAGATCTCGCCGCGCGCATAAAGCGTCTCGCGCCCCAGCTGGCGCGCATTGTAATTCTGCGCATTGGCATAAAGCGCGAAACGCCGCGAACTGACGGTCAGGTCGCCGATCACCGTGCCCCGCTCGCCACCCGACGGACGCAGCGACAAGGCGACGTCGAGACCGGGCAGGTCGCCGGTCAGCAATAGTAGCCGCTCGGCCTCGCGCTCGTTGAGCGGGTCCATCGCCTTCAGCGCGTCGATCCGGCGGCGGAGCAGCGCCTCATAGCGCCCCGCTTCGCCCCGCACACGGACATCGACGATGCGGGCGGTCACGACCTGAAGGCGCAGCACGCCGTCATTAATCTCCTGCGCCGGAATCTGGACCGAGGCGATCCAGCCCCCACGCCGCAGCGCCGCGTTGGCGGCATCGCGCACGTCACAGATCACCTTGACCGGCTGGTCCCCCTGCGGCGCCTCCAGCCCGGCCAACGCCTCGGCGATCTGCGGCTGGAGCGGCGAGCCATCGGGCCGGCTGAACGCGACCGAGCGGATCGTCAGGCGCAGCGTCGATTCGTCGAACGGGCAGTTGGACACGGGCACCGCGCCCTGCGCATCGACGCGCGCGGTCGACTCGGTGCGCGGCTGCGGAGCCGGCGGCGTCACCTCCTGCCGGGTCGGCAGCTGCGGCGGCGTCACCTGCGCCATGGCGGTGGCGGGCAGGGTCAGCGCGACCAACCCGCCCAGCATCTTCATTCGTTCGGCAACCCGCGTCCGCAACTCGTGTACTCCCCCTTGTTACCGGTCCCGGCGATCTTCCTGGCGCCGGCGCTCCTTCCGCGCCCAGGTCGTCCTTATCCGCCGTCCCGCGATCGTCAGTTCTCGGCCTCGTAATAGATTTGCGTCAGCCGCCATCCGGCTGCGCCGTGCGTGAACTCCATATCGCCGAAGCGGAACCGGTCCGCCGGCATCTGCGGATCGCGCCTGGGCACCGGCGTCGCGGCCAGCATCACCCGCTGACTGCGCCCCGCATCATCGACGCCATCGGGCTGGGCGAGCAGCCTGGCGAGCACCGGCGGCACTTGGTCGGGCGTCAGCCGCTTGACCGGCGCATCGTCCAGTTCGCCACGCTGCGTCACGATCGGCGCGCTCAGCCTGGCGATCCCCACCGCATCATGGGCGAGTACGGCCTTGCGGAATGTCGTCCAGAAACCCGGCAGCGTCCTGGCCGCCTGCGAAACAGAGGCGGCGTTCGCCTTGGCCGATCGGGGCGCAATAGCCTGCGCCCCGATGCTGCCTGCGAGCAGCCCCGAAGATGTCAGACCCCATATCCCGGCACGCACCAGAATAGCGTTTCGCAATCAAAACCCCTTTCTGATTGCCCCTGGCCTCATCTGTCCTGTCGTCGACTGCTCACAAGACATAATGATGACGCCAACAGAACGAATTTGCGCCCGCGCCGATCCATTGCATCTGGATAAAATAGGTTAGTGCCGGCGGTATTTGCTCACGCATGATCTGGACAACTTTGGCCCTCACCACGCACCCAGATGCTCGTCAGAAAGCGCATGCCCGCAACCGCGCCACACCGGCGATACCCTTGCGCCGGAAGCGCCCTCCCTGACCAGATATGCAGCGTCAGCGCCGCCACGGGTGCCAATATGAGCCAACCGATGGCGAGCAGGAACATCCCCCTGTGCCACCGCAAAGGCAAGCGGATGATCATGATCACACCGATCGCCGTCATGGCCGCCGCCGCCGGAATCATAGCGGCGCCTCCTGTGCGGACCGTCACGACGGGGACCTGCCGCACGACCGCGTCATGGATAGCCAGGACATCGCTCAACCCCAGATAACCGCATACCAAGGCAAGCGTTACCAGCGCCAGCCCAAGGCCCTGATCGCGCACGCTATGCCGCGGGGTTTCCATCGACCGCCCGCTTCATGACCGCGATGACCAGCCCCCTCACGATCCCACCGCCTCATCAAGCGGCAGCGCAGCGGGTGTCGTCCCGGCGCCATCGAAACGATAGCTGAGCGTATCGCCCGCCATCTCGACCGTGATCGCCCCCACCTCTTCGCCGCGCATCCGCCGTTCGAGCAGTGCGATCGACATGTCGGGCAGCAGGCTGTTGGTCAGGATCGCATCGATCATCCGCCCCCCTGACGCCGCCTGGGTGCAACGCGCGACGATATGGTCGACCACCGCATCGTCGATGGTCAGGATGATGCCGTGCTGCTCCGCGACGCGCCGCACGATGCGGTTCAGCTGCAACCGGACGATTCCCGCCAGCACCGGCTTCGACAGCGGGTAATAGGGCAACACCAGCAACCGCCCGAGCAGCGCCGGCGGAAATACCTTGAGCAGTTCGGGACGCAGCGCCTCGGCCAGTCCGTCCGGCGTCGGCGCCAGTTCCTCGTCCTCGGTCAGCGTGGCGATCAGATCGGTGCCGACATTGCTGGTCAGCAGGATGATCGTGTTGCGGAAATCGATATGCCGCCCCTCGGCGTCGTTCATGAAGCCCTTGTCGAACACCTGGAAGAA
>SXGS01426933.1_pt1 | contig 53244 bp, 53 predicted proteins | sample 3174681 | NCBI WGS metagenome assembly SXGS01 (sample SAMN11356861, study PRJNA531348) | freshwater metagenome | isolation source: freshwater sample F1-80 | place: China: Fuxian Lake, Yuxi | collected 2017-12-25
CGCCGACGGTGCCACCGATCTCGGTGATGACGACATCGACATCGTCGGCGACGAGTTTCTTGATCGCGCCTTTTATCTCATCCGTGACGTGCGGAATGACCTGCACGGTTTTGCCGAGGTAATCGCCCTTGCGTTCCTTGTTGATTACCGACTGATAGATCTTGCCGGTCGTGAAATTGCAATCGCGACTCAAAGGAGCGTTGGTAAAGCGTTCGTAATGGCCGAGATCGAGGTCAGTCTCGCCGCCGTCGTCGAGGACGTAGACTTCGCCGTGCTGGAAAGGGCTCAGTGTGCCGGGATCGACGTTGATGTAGGGATCGAACTTTTGCAGGCGAACGCGCAGGCCGCGCTCTTCGAGAAACATGCCGATCGAGGCGCTGGTCAAGCCTTTGCCCAGGGAGCTGACGACGCCGCCGGTGACGAAGATGTGTTTGGCCACGAGTAACCTCCATGAGTGAACGAGGCGAGAGCCGGACAAAGTCATTTTATAGGGTCGCGGCAAGGTTTGCGAATTTCCGCCGCCAACCCCGGATCAGCCCGACGATTCCTGGCCGTGCGTCAACTCCGCTACAATCGCCGCAACTGACATACACTTGCTTGATTTTACTGCAATAATACAGCAATCTCGTCTACGGCCAATCGCGCATTTGTTATGCTGGATAAACCAGCGAAGATTTGACGATGAAATGGGAGAAACGATGACGCAGTTCTTGATTCGATCTGCCTGCGCGTTCGTGTGCCTGACGACGGTCATCGCATTCGCCGTCGAAGCCAGCGAGCGTGATAGGTATTACACGCCGCCGCAAGCACCGTTCTACGCGCAGCCACAATCGCCGTTCTACGCGCCGCCGCAAACGCCGTTCTACGCCCAGCCGCAGGGGCCTTTCTACGCCCAACCGCAGGCGCCGTTCTACGCCCAGCCGCAAACGCCGTTCTACGCCCAGCCGCAGGCGCCGTTCTACACGCCGCCTCACACCCGGTTCTACACCCCATAGCAGGGGTCGTCCCATCACGATGGAATCGAGCTTGACGAGCTGATAAACGTCAGCGACCGGAGAACCCTCTGCGATGGCAGAATGTTCTCCGGTCGCTGTCGCGCCTGGGTCGTCCGGGTTATGCCGCCAGCTTTGCGTTGTTGCTTTGATATGCCGCCACGAACCGCGCGTAATCGGCAGGAGTATCCACACCTCGATGAGCGTGCGGCACGATCCCAACCTGGATGCGATATCCCAATGCCAGGACGCGCAACTGTTCTAGCTTCTCCGACACTTCGATCGGCTCTGGCGGCAACTTTGCCAACTCGAGCAAAAAATCACGCCGATACGCATACAGCCCCAAATGCTGCAAGAAACGCGCCGTCGCGAAGTCCGGTTCCCCGTCGCGCACAAACGGAATGGGACTCCGGCTAAAGTAAAGCGCCCGGCCCACCTTGTCGCACACTACCTTTACGCAGTTCGGATCGCGCCACGCTTCGAGCGAACGAATCGGCACCGCCAGCGTCGCCATCACCGCCTCGCGATCGTCTTCCAAGAGACGCGCAACCAGATCGAGCGTGCCCGGCTCGATCATCGGCTCATCGCCTTGCAGATTGACGATGATGTCGGCGTCGAGTTGCTGAGCGACCTCGGCGACGCGATCGGTGCCGCTCGGATGATCGTCGCGTGTCATCATGACGTTGCCGCCGAAGCTCTTGACGGCGTCAAAGATGCGCTGGTCATCCGTGGCGACAACGGCGACGTGGGCCTTGGATTCGCAAGCACGCTCGTAAACGTGCTGGATGAGATATTTACCCGTCTCGCGCAAGAGCGGCTTGGCGGGCAATCGGCTCGAAGCGTAACGCGCGGGAATGACAATAGCGGTTTTCATGGCGGACCTCCGAGTCGAAGATGTTGTCGAGATTACAACGATTTTCGCAATTCTAAACAAGACCGAATGGTGGTATACTTCACCTCATGGCTAACGTCGCATTGAAGGATTTCTCCTGGAAAAGGATGATCGCCGCCGTGGAAGACGTTCGAGAACGAGCGTGCCGCGCCACTGCCGCCCTGCAAAAGGCGGGGATCGCCCACGTCGTCATCGGCGGCAACGCGGTCGCGGCCTGGGTCGCGCGCGTGGACAAGGAGGCGGTGCGCAACACCAAGGACGTGGATCTGCTCATCCGCCGACAAGATCTTGGCGACGCAATCAAAGGGCTCGAAGCGGTTGGCTTCGTACATCAATACGTCAACGGCATCGATCTTTTCTTGGATGGTGTAAAGGGGTCGGTTCGCAGTGCGATTCACGTCGTTTTCGCCAATGAAAAAGTTCGCGCCGACGATCTGGCCCCGAATCCTGACGTCACCGAGAGCGAGCCGGGGCCGGAGTTTCCCGTGCCGACCTTGAAGGCGCTTGTTCGAATGAAATTGACCTCGTTTCGGCTGAAGGACAAAGTGCACCTGCAAGACATGCTGGAAGTCGGACTCATTGATGAGGACTGGACCGCACAGTTGCCCGCGGACCTCGCGGTGCGCTTGAAGGAAGTAATGCAATCGGAGCATTGACATGGGCACATTAATGCGTCAAGTGGGGAAACGCAAATGACGCTGCCTCAACTCGACTATCTCATTATCGCCGCCCATCCTGATGACGCCGAGATCGGTAGCGGCGGCGCGATCCTGTCACTCAAAGCCCACGGCGCAGCGGTCGGCGTGCTCGATCTCACCAATGGCGAGCCGACGCCGCACGGCTCGCCCGAAATCCGCGAGCGCGAGACCAACGCCGCCACGAAAGTGCTCGGCCTCGACTGGCGCGGCAACCTCGGCCTGCCCAATCGCGCCCTCGTCGCCGATCTTGACGCGCGTAAACAAATCGCCGGCATGATCCGCCAACTTCGGCCGCGTGTCCTCATCACCCATTACTGGGAGGATGCGCATCCCGATCACGTCGCCGCCAGCGCCCTTGTCGATGCCTCACGCTTCTGGGCGAAGCTGTCGAAAACCGACATGCCGGGGGTGCCGCACTATCCGACGAAGATCCTTTACTTTCCGAGCATGCATCTGCCGCAGCACCTGAAGCCATCGTTCGTGCTGGATATCACGGCGTTTCATGGGACAAAGCTCGACGCCTTGAGGTGCTATCACTCGCAATTCATCGCCGGGCGCTCGACCGAACCGCCCACGCTCTTCGATGACGTCACAACCCGCGCACGCTATTTTGGCTGGACCATCGGCACATCTTACGGCGAACCTTTCCTGTGCCGCGAAGAAGTCGGCCTCCGTGATTTGCAGCATCTTTCGTGAATTTTACGCGCTCGCGCGGAATCTAGGCAAACCTCGCCGTGTACGCGGAAGCTACCGAAACATCTCCGCGCAACTTTCCCAACCTTACACCAAGTTGTCGACCCGCCTGAGCGATACTAGGGGAGACGAAAACGCGTCCCGTTCGAGGGTGAGGTGGCTTTTGTCGAATGACCTGAACGTCCTGGCACTCATCAAAGGGCACGAGCGTTTCATCTTCATTTACGATGACGAGAGCCGGACACAACTCGTCGACACGATCCGCGATTACGCGGCCGACGCCCAAGTCAATCTGTCTTGGTTCGATGCCATGGTGCTGACGAAGAAAGCGCGCGAGCAAGAGGGAGTCGAAGCGACGCCGCTGGAACCAACACCCGCACACGGACGCATACCGCCGCTTGCGGCTTAGTGATACCCCTCTCATCCTGGGAGAGGGGAGGTTTGAAAATGGATGAAGCCGTCGCGGAATTCTTGAGATCGCTCGCACTGGAGAAGAACGCCTCGGAGCACACCGTCAAATCGTATCGCGAGGATTTGACGCAGGCTTTGGAGTTCTTCCGCACGAAATACGAGGGACAAAAGTTAGGCCCCACACAAATCACAAGCAGACATTTACGAGCTTTCACGGTCTGGCTGCATGAACAAGGCTACGCCAAGACCACCATCGCCCGACGGATCGCGGCAGTCCGAACCTGGTTCAAGTTTCTGTGCCGGCAGGGTCTGGTCGCCGCCAATCCTGCCGACGGACTGCGAGCGCCGCGGCAAGACAAGAATTTGCCGCATTTTCTGGCGGAGGACGCAATCGACAAGCTGCTGCAAGCCCCTCCCGCTCATGAGCTGATGGGGCTGCGCGATCGAGCGATCCTGGAGATCCTGTATTCGGCGGGCCTGCGAGTCAGCGAGTTGACGGGCCTGAACCTGGCGGACATCGATTTCGATTCAGGAGTCGCCACCATCCGTGGCAAAGGAAAAAAGGAACGCCTGGCGTTTTTCGGATCGGCTTCGCTGCGAGCGCTCAAGAATTGGCTGCACGCCCGTGAAAGCGTACCGGCCGACAAGGGAAAGAAAACTGAAGCGGTGTTCCTCAACAAGAACGGTACGCGACTGACCAGCCGCAGCGTCGGCCGATTGCTGGAAAAGTATTTGCTCCAGGCCGGCATGGACTCGCGCACGAGTCCGCATACGCTGCGGCACAGCTGCGCGACCCACCTGCTCGACCGCGGCGCCGACATCCGCAGCGTGCAGGAGTTGCTGGGCCATAGCAGCCTGGCGACCACGCAGATATACACCCATGTGACCACCCAGCGCTTGAAGGAACGATACGACCAGGCCCATCCCCGTGCGAAACGGATGGATTCGCAAGGCACCGCCGAGGATTTATCGGGCGATAAGACGAGGTAATCACCATGATCTGTCGACCGCTCCGTTGCAAATGGATTCTGTGTTGCGTAATCCTCGCTGCGCCGTCCTCGACCCTCCACGCGCAAGAGAAAATCAAGTGGCGCACGGACTACAACATGGCGCGCAAGGAAGCGGAAGCCAGGAACCTCCCCATCTTCATCGATTTCTTCCGAGATCCGTGCCCGCCATGCATAAGAATGGATCAGACCACGTTCAGCGATCCGCGCATCGCCGCCATACTGAACGAAAAATTCATACCGCTCAAGATTAACGGTCCCGTAGAACGTGTGCTCATCGAGAAATTACAGATCGAACTGTTCCCGACATTCGTCCTTGCCGGCCCCGATGGCCGCATCACAAACACGCTGGTCGGCTATCAAGATGCCGAATCGCTGGGCGAAACCGTGCAGCGCCTGCTGATTTCGTTGACGCCGCCTGACCCAATCGTGAAGGACTTGGAAAACGCCATCCGCTGGGAAAACGAGGGGGACTACGCTCGCGCCATCAGCACGCTGCGTAACATCCTTGACGACCCCAGGGAGCGCCCGATTCAAAAGAACGCCCACGAAGTGCTGAAACGCATCCAACAGCGCGCCGAGGATCGCATCAACGTTGCCCGGGACCTGCATGCGAAAAACCAAAATGCCGCGGCGATCAATACTTTGACCGAAATGATGCGATCCTACCCCGGCCTGCAGGCGACCAAGGACGCCGCCGACCTCATTAGTAAGATTGCCCAATCGAACCGAGAACAGATGGAAGTGCAAAAGGCCACCGACCGCACCCGGCGCGCACGCGACCTCCTGGCACAGGCCAAGGAATTCTACCGCACGCGCGACTATATTCCGTGCGTCGATCGCTGCAAGTACATCATTGCCAACTTCGGCGACCTACCCGAAGGTCAGCAAGCATTCGCCCTGTCCTCCGAGATCAGGAGCAATCCCGAATGGCTGCAAGGGGCCGCCGACGTGCTGGGCGACCTCTATGGCGACATGCTCCTGGCCCTGGCCGAATCGCACCTGAAACAGAACGACGTGAGCAAGGCACGCTACCAACTCCAACGCGTCATCCAGATTTTCCCCGGCACGCGTCTGAGCGAGTCCGCACAACTCAGGCTCTCGCAACTCCAAACCGTGGCTATCGATCGCAAGTAATTGCCCGTGTATCTTGGGGAGAATAGCTTCCCGATTGCGATATTACGAGCCGCAACCGTTAGGGAGCGGAAACGCTGCGAAGACAACCGCTCCCTAACGGTCGCGGCTCATCGATGAACGATGATCACTTTCAACGCGCCGGCATGCAATCGACCGTTCGTCGCCAGCAGTCCATATTTCTGCCAGGCGCCGGGCAATCCATATTCCAACGTTTCTCCCCCTGTACCAGTCACCTGTCCACCCGCTTCGAGTACGAGAATGTGGCCCGCACAAATGTCCCAGTCATGGAACGCCTCGTAGGTATTGAGATAGATGTCCGCCTCGCCACGCGCGATCAGGGCCAGCTTAATGCCCGCGGAATACGATTCCACGATGTGCGCGGGTTCCAGGGCGTCCACCCAGCGCGAACGTTTGCCGGGTTCACGCGAACGGCTTTGCGTGAGCGTACACATACGCAATTCTTCTATCGGTGTGACCGTACAGCGTACGGGCGCCTGGCCGACGTCTTGGCGCCAGCAGCCTTGGCCGCGGACGGCATACGTCAATCGACCTACAGCCGGTTGGGCCACCACGCCGACGCCGATCTGCCCCTTTTCGACGAAGCCGATCATGACGGAGAATTCGCCGTTCTTGCGTGCGAAACCACGCGTGCCGTCAATCGGATCGACGATCCAGATACGCTCACCCGTCTGGGCCACTTCCTTGAGCGTCGCGGTCGTCTCCTCGGCGCATAAGGCGTCGGTGGGGAAAGCGTGCCGGAGGGCGCGCAAGATGATCTCTTGCGATTGCCGGTCGGCTGCCGTGCTGATGTTCGCTGGCGCGTCGGGAATCGCCTGGAAACGCGCGTAGGCATCGGCGAGATAAACGCTCGCAGCTTGTGCGGCGGCCAGCGCGGCTTCGAGTTCGCGATCGTACATGGTTGTTCTCTCATGGAAACCGTAGGGGGCGTCGCTGACGCGCCTCGCCTTGAAGGACATGGTGCATCTGCGACCCCTACCGATGTGAAACGCCGCGCGAGCGGCGGTGCGAATACCAACGCATTTTAGTTGAACTCAGGGTATTGTAGATGCCAGATTCGCCCGCAAACTCCACCTCACTTCGCAATGCCACTCTGCCCAATTCGCTCAAGTCGGGCAAGATGGACGACGATACTGAAATAACCAAGAGGCGGCAAATGTCACAATAAGGAGAACTATCCGCGTCGGGCCAAGTTTTCAGCCTGTGAAATCACGCTTTTCGGGGTTTACCGCAAACTATTGAACATGAATGATTTGCGGGTTTCGCTCACAAAAACCTCACATTGACACGATTAGCAGGGTGGTTATAATCCACATCATCGGCAAGATTGGCAATTTCAGCCAAGACGGCCGAGAACGCCGAATTTCGGGGTTGATTTGTTTAAGGCATTCTCGGTATCTTCTGGAAAGCCTGACTTGCCTACGGCTATGGAGAGGCTCGTCAAGGAAGATCTCGGTCCGCCGCCTTCTTGTGGAAGAGAGGAATGCCCCATCTCGTTCGTTTAGCTGCGGGTCGCTGACCCGCGTGGTTCTAAACAATCGAATTGGGGACGCGGGCCTGTCTCAATCGCCAGCTGTGGCTGGCAGGGGTGGACGTACCCATGAAGACCGTTTTCACGACAGGCGAAGCTGCCAAGATTTGCAAGGTCAGCCAACAAACCATCATCCGTTGCTTCGACAACGGGCAACTCAAGGGCTTCCGAGTCCCTGGGTCGCGATTTCGCCGCATTCCGCGCGAAATGCTTTACAAGTTCATGAAGGACAACGGCATCCCGACCGACGCTCTCGAATCGGGCCGCCGTAAGGTTCTGCTCGTCGATGACGATGTCGAACTGGTCGAAGTCATGACGAAGTTCCTCGAAGAAGACGGCCGATTCGACGTGAAGATCGCCACCACCGGCTTCGACGCCGGCATGCTGGTGAAAGAGTATAGGCCCGACATGCTCGTTCTCGATGTGATGTTGCCGGACATCAACGGCAAGGAAGTGTGCCAGCGCGTGCGTGCCGACAGCACGATGGAAGAGGTGCGTATCCTCTGCATCAGCGGCATGATCGAGGACGACAAGATTCAAGATCTGCGCCTGGCCGGCGCCGACGACTTCATGCACAAACCCTTCGATGCGGAGCAGCTGATCGAGCGGATGTGCAAGATGCTGGAAATGGAAGTCGCCGAAGCCGTGTCCGCGTAAGAAAAAGTGAGTTAGTGACTAGTGGTTAGTGGCTAGTGAGGAAGCGGTTTCTTCACTAGCCACTAGCCACTAACCGCTAACCACTCAATTGGCATGGATGTCCCATGAAGACATTGGGCGAAGCGGCAATGGATTTGCCCTGGCTGAATCCAAGCGTTGCGTCGATCACGACGCTGGCTCGCTCCACGCTTTCCACCGCCTGGACTCAAGTTCGCAGCGATCCCGGCATTGCTCTTCTGTCGGCCCACCTGTTCAATGAATCCCCTACTTCTCGCGTTTCGGGCGACGTCGCCATTCTTGAAGCCATTCTGCAACACCAAGCGGACAATCAACTCGGCATCGTTGACTGGAACCAAGCTGGTCCCGCCGACGTGCATCGCGTATGTCATCGTCAAGCGTTTCTAGCAGCTGAGCTGGCCGAGCGCGTCGGCTGCGACGAACGCCAGGCCTGGGTCGCCGCGTTTCTGGCGCCGCTCGGTTGGCTGGCGCTGGCCGCCGTCGATCCTGCCCATATCGCCGAGCATATTGATGCTCTTAGAAAAAACACCGATACTTGCAGCTGGCAACGCTGTGCCTGGGGCCTCGATCACGGTTCTCTGGCGCGACGGTTGTGCCGCTCCTGGCGTTTACCACACAGCCTGGCGACCATCATCAGCCATCTCGGTTTGCCGGCGGACATAGCCGAACGGCTCGGCGTCGAGGTACGGTTGTTTCAGGTCGTCAAGCTGGCAGTCACGCTGATACAAGAAGCCGGCAACGGCCTCGGGTTGCCGATCGGCGCCAGTTCGCTGGACTTGCTCGGCCCCCTCCATCTCGAAAAGAACGAGGTCGAAAAGCTGACAGTGTGCGCATTGGCAACGGCTCCCCCGACTCTCCAGTGGGAATCGCCCGCACAGCATCCGCTCTTGATCGATCTCTTACGCTTATCGCTCGAGAATCGGCGTCAAAACGATTCCGCCTGGATCGAGCGTTTGCAACAAGAGTTGGATTATCTGCAAGAGGCGCTCGTACGCAAGAGCGATGTAGACGACAACCGCCTGAACAACATGAAGCTGGCCTCGCTCGCGGAGCTAGCAGCCGGCGCCGGGCACGAGATCAACAATCCGCTCGCGGTCATCTCGGGCCAGGCCCAGTACGTGCTCAAGCAGATGGACTGGCTTAACGTCCCAGCCGAAGAAATCGAAAACGTCGGCGAATATCTGGACAATTTGCGTTCGAAGGTCGCGCCGTCGCTGCAGAAGATCATTGGGCAGACTCAGCGGATCCATTCGATTCTAAAAGAGCTGATGCAGTTCGCCCGACCGCTGCCACCCGATTTTCAGCATCAGTCGGCTAGCGAGTTGATTGATGAAGTGGCCGGCTCGCTCCAGAGTTTGGCGGGGGAACATCAAGTTCAGCTGTTGCTTCCGGATATCGCGGTTGACGAGATACTGCACGTCGATCCGGCCCAAGCACGCGTGGCATTGAGCGGCATTCTGCGCAACGCGATCGAAGCGGCCCCGGCAGGCGGATGGGCACGAATACGCCTTGAATCACACGATGACGACCTGATCGCATTCATCGTCGAGGATAATGGCGCCGGCCCGGACGCCAGTGCGCTCGAACATCTTTTCGATCCCTTCTTCTCCGGACGATCCGCGGGACGCGGACGCGGTATGGGACTGCCGACCGCCTGGCGTCTCGCTCGCCAACAAGGCGGCGACCTGTCCTTCGCTGGCGCCGCCGCGGGCACGACCCGATTCGTCCTGACGCTGCGACTGGCCCAATCCGTGCACATTCATGGCCGCACCGGCACGCATGTGCTGACTTTGGTTCGCAGTGCGTAGGTGGACAACTGGGAGTTGCTGCCATGCCTAACGGTTCGACGATCATGGAAGAGCGTCTCGAACGGGGCGAAATCGTCCCATTCGAGCCATGTCCGTTTGCGCTGCCTTCGGGCGACGATTTGGCGTTTCTCCTGCAACAGCAGCTGAAGAATTCGAGCAAGAACATCAGCTTCAATCCGGCCACACGCTCTGTGGGCGGGTATGTGGAACAGACGCCGAACCAGGCGGCACGACTCAATGGCCTGATGGCGGATTTCTCCGAACGAACGATCGCCTGGCTAGCGGCGCTGTTGCCGAACTATGCGCATGCCTGGCAACCGGATCGCGCGAGTTTTCGTCCCGCAGAGGAAGCGACGCGGTGTTTGCGTCTGACGGCACGCAACGATCTGTTGCACTTCGACGCCTTCCCATCGCGGCCGACACGTGGACAACGGATTCTGCGTCTATACGTGAACGTCAATCCCACGGATGTTCGCGTGTGGGCGACCTCCGATACATTCGCCAGAGTGCTTGAGGAGTACGGCGCGTGCGTCGGTTTGCCGGGGCAGCATACACGCACCTGGGTCGGCCGACTGGGACAGGGCATCCTCGGTCTCTTGCAGCCCACGGTCATCGAGCGAACCGAGTACGACGAGTTCATGCTGCGTCTGCATCACTTCTTGAAGACCAACGCCAAGTTCCAGGAAAGCGCGTCGCGACGGCTGTGGCATTTCAAGCCCGGCTCAGCGTGGCTTCTGTTTGCCGACGCGATTACTCACGCCGAGCTGCGCGGACAGTACGCGCTGGAACATTCGTTTTTCATCGCGAACCGGACGTTGGCCCTTCCCGACGAGGCGCCTTGTGCTCTTCTGGAACGACGTTGTGGCGAGCTTCGCCTACCCAACGCCGCTTGATTTCCCGTAATGCAAACGTCTCGCTTGCATGTTTTTCGATAAAATCGTGCAAGCGAGACGTTTGCATTACGGGAAAACCATGTCAACCTCCCTTGCCAATCTCGTGGCCGTCGGTCGCCGCATTGTCAGCGGCATCAGGCATCTTGTCTATCCGCCGATTTGCTGGGCGTGCGGGCATCTGATGGACGGCGAACAAGGCCCCGTCTGCGCGAGTTGTTTGCCGCGTTTGACGCAAGATCCCTTCTCGACTTGTCCACGCTGTTCGAGCACGGTCGGTCCCCATCTGCTGCTCGCCGAAGGTTGCCTGACCTGCGCGGGTGCGCCTCTTGCATTCGACGGCGCGTTTCGCATGGCGCCTTACGAAGGCCTGTTGCGCGAAGTAATTCTGCGCATGAAGGCGTGGACCGGCGAGGAACTGACGGAAGCGATCGCGAAGCTTTGGGCGAAGCAAATCGCCCCCCGTACCGCATCGCTCCATCCGCACGTGACGATCCCGGTGCCGCTGCACTGGACCCGACGTTGGCGACGCGGATTCAATCCCAGCGAAATAATGGCCCTGGCCCTGGCGAACGAGCTGCATATTCCGTGTTTGACACGCGTCTTGCAGCGGAACCGACGCACGCCTCCACAAACCGCTCAGCCGTCGGGAGCTGCTCGCCATCGGAATGTCAAGAATGCCTTCGCGTTGCGTTCCGATGCCGACCTGCATGACAAGACACTCCTCCTGGTCGATGATGTGCTCACTACCGGCGCCACGCTCAGCGAGGCCGCGTGTGCCCTCCGGTGGCTTGCTCCGAAAGCGATCCACGTCGTCGTCCTGGCGCACGGGAAGTAACGTCCTTCTCGTCGACACCTGAAGCTCGCCCCGCGAATGTCAAACTTTGACGCTTGCGTAGTGTCTTCCGGCATGGGAAAATGTAGGCATTGTTCTTTGGAAGAAGAAAACAGAAGTAGGCGGAGTAGCGATAATTAGTCAGTTGCGTTCCGTAGGTTGCCGAGCTTATGGGTAGATTTGCTTTTCCGCGTCCCGTGGTTGATTTCGCACCCGATGTGCGACATAGAATTAAGTGACTCCCGTTGCGTCCGGTCCCATTGGCAACACACTGGTTTTGAAACCGGCGCGATCGTGAGGGTGAGCACAACAGGGAAGGAAAAATGTACCGATACAGCTTGTTACTTTTCGTTTTGTTGGGAGCCGCGAGTCAGGCGCATGCGCAGACCAAAGCGGATGCACTTTTCGACGAACTCTCCCATGATTTCGGCTCCGTCCCCCGTGGACACTCGCTAACACACTACTTCCGCGTCGTGAACAACACGAAGGAACCGGTGCGCATTGCGAACGTCCGCGTGTCGTGCGGCCAATGTTCGCACGCGCGGGCACTGCAGATGAATTTGCAGCCCGGGCAGGAGACCGCCATCCTCGCCGAGATGTTTACCAACCGCTTCATCGGCGTGAAGACCATCACGATCTTCGTGCAATTCGATCGGCCTCGCTTCGAGGAAGTCCGCCTGCTGATCCTGGCCAACAGCAGGGACGATGTCACGTTTACCCCGGACACCATCGCCTTCGGGCACGTCAAGCGTGGCACAACCGCCGAAGGCAAGATGACGCTCTCGTTCCTGGGGGGCGGCGCTATCGAGATCACCGAATTGAAGAGCGAAAGCAACTACGTGCAGCCGACCGTGACCAAGATTCCACGTTCCAGTGGCGAGACCGTCTTTGAAATCTCCGCCAAGCTGCGCGATGACACGCCCGCCGGAAAGTGGTATACCGACCTCTGGCTCAAGACCAACCACCCAGCCATGCCGAAACTGCGCGTGCCCGTCACCGTTGAGGTTGAGGCGGCCTTGAGCGTCAGCCCCAGCACCATTTCGCTCGGGCAAGTCAAAGCCGGCGTCGAATCCGATCATCATGTCATGATTCGCGGCGTGCGGCCTTTCCGCATCGTCGGCATCGAGGGAGCCGACAATCAACTGCGGGTCCGCCCGACCAACAACGAGAGCAAGCTGGCACACGTCCTCACCGTGACGCTTAATCCGCGCGACCTCGGCGAATTGACACGCAAGATCCGGGTGCAGACCGACCTAAAAACGAACGGCGATATCGAATTCAACGCTCATGCCAAGGTCGTCCCGTAGGCGCCCCAGGTATTTGTTTAGCGCTCGCGTGGCCGCGCCAGTTTCTGGCGTGTCCACGCGAGCGCTAAACGAATCACGATAGCCGCTTGCGGAACTTCATCGCCGCCAGCAGAAACGACGCCAGTCCCATCGCCCACAAAATCACCGCGTGAATCCACAATTCCGACCAGCCCGCCCCGCGTAGGATGATGCCGCGCGCCACGTCAATCATCCACGTCGTCGGGAAAATTTGCGCCACGTACCAGAAAAACGTCGGCATCGAATCGAGCGGGAACACGTAGCCCGACAGAAAGATCGACGGCATCATCGTACCCATAGCCATCTGCCCCGCCGCCTCGCGCGTGTCCACGCGCGTCGAAATGTACAGACCCAGCCCAAGAAACGAACACGTGAACGGCAGCGTGAACAGCAACAGCGTGATCACGTGGCCATGAATCGGCACCTGGAATATCGACCACATGAAGAACAGGATCGCGGCGAATTCAATGAACGTCAGCACCAGATAGGGGAGCAGCTTGCCGAAGATCAGCTCGCTCGCTTTCACCGGCGTCATGAAAAGCTGCTCCAGCGTCCCCTTCTCCTTTTCACGCACGATCGCGTTTGCCGACAGCATGATCGCCATCATCTGGCACATGACGACCATCAGCCCTGGAATGAAAAAATTCGCCGAGCGCGTGTCGGGATTGAACAGCATGCGTGGCCGTGATTCGATCAGCAATGATTGAAGATTCGGCACGTTCCGAAGCGATTCCTGTAACGACAACGCATTGCTGACATTGAGGGCGACATTGCCGACGGTCGATTCGGAGGCGTCGACGAGAACGAGAATCTGCGCCGAGCGTCCCGCTTCAATTTGCCGTGAGAAGTCTTCGGGGATCTTGAGGCCGACACGTGCTTTGCCGGAGACGATCAGGCGATTCATTTCTTCGTCGGTCAGGACTTCATGGGTAACGCGGAAACTCGTCGAGTTTTCGAACATGCGAATCATCCGCTTGCTTTCCTCGGTCCGGCATTGATTCAAGACGACCAGGGAGATAAAGCGGACGTTGGTGTCGATGGCGTAGCCGAGCATGAAGAGTTCGAGCACAGGAATAAAGAGCGCGAAGAAGAGCGTCGCCGGATCACGAATGATGTGTAGAAATTCCTTGCGCGCGACGGCGTAGGTGCGCTGGAACGAAAAGCCGTTGTCCATCGGGCAAACCTCCACTGGCCCGCTTACCGTTTAGCGCTCGCATTGCAACGCCGGTTTCCCGATGCTTCAACGCGAGCGCTAAGCCGCCAGCGGCATGGTCATCCCGCGTTCTTCCCCGTCTGCGCCCGCGAGATCGTGACAAAAACATCTTCAAGCGAAGGCTCCGCGTCAATCGCCTTGGCGCCTTCGAGACCGAGTTCGGCGAGAGTGCGATCCTTCTCGACCAGTGCATGAATCGACTGCCCAAAAATGGTCGCCTGCTGTACGCCGGGTCTGGCACGCAGTCGCTGCAGCAGACCTGCCGTGTCGGGATCGTAGATTTCCAGCCAGCGCGTGCCGGGCGGGGTAACGCCGGGCATCTGCTTGAGCTCGTGCGGCGTGCCGATGGCGAGCAGGTTGGATAGGTAAATATACCCAACTCGGGCGCAGCGTTCGGCCTCATCCATGTAGTGCGTTGTGATGACGAGGGAGATGCCCTCGGCGGACAGGCGGAAGAGAAGGTTCCACAGATCGCGGCGTGCCACGGGGTCGATGCCGGCGGTTGGCTCGTCGAGAAAGATCAGCCGCGGACGATGCAATAGCGCGCACAGGAGTGCAAGCCTTTGCTTCCACCCGCCGGAGAGCCGGCCTGCATATTGGTCGATGTACGGAGCGATCCCGGTCAACTCGATGAGTTCCTCCTCACGTTCCTTGGCCTGGCGCGGCGTCAGGCCGTAGATGCCGGAGTAGAAGTCCATGTTCTCGCGGGTCGTCAAATCTTCGTATAAGGAAAATTTCTGAGACATGTAGCCGATGTGCGAGCGAACGCGCTCGGACTCGGTGGCGACGTCATGGCCCAGCACGACCGCGCTTCCCGCCGAAAGCGGCACGAGCCCGCACAGGCCGCGTATGAGCGTCGTCTTGCCGGAGCCGTTGGGGCCCAAGAGGCCGAAGACCTCGCCCGGGGCGACCGTCAGGCTAACGTCATTGACTGCGGTGAAGGCGCCGAAGCGAATCGTGACGCCGCGAGCGTCGATGGTGAGTGGAGGCATAGTATTCCTGCCGCTTGCGGCTTGGCGCTCGCGGCGCTCTGCGAGTGCTAAGCACACGCGGCTTAATCTCGAGGAATCGTCACCTCCGCCGCCATGCCCGCGTTCAGCACGCCTTGCGGATCATCGACGCGAATCTTCACGCCGAAAACCTGGTGGCGGCGTTCATCCACGCTCTGGACATTGCGCGGCGTGAATTCGCTGATGTTCGAGCGCTGGATGACTTTCCCCTTGAGGACTTTACCCGGATGCGAATCGATCGTCACCTGCACTTCCTTGTTGAGCGTGACGAGGCCATACTGTGTCTCCGGCACGAAGATCTTGATCCACAGATCTTCGACGCGCAACACGCGCACGATGGGTTGATTCGGCGCGACGATATCGCCGGGCCGAATCGCGATCACCTCGACAACTGCCTTGCCGAGGTTGAGGGGCACGAAAACGTCGGTTTCCTTGAGGTTGATTTCGATGGCTTCGAGCTGGGCACGGATCTCATCGACCTTCGCCTGCGCGATGTCCTTGTCCTCTTGCCGAGTGCCATTCTGGAGCAGCGCGTAATTCGCCTCGGCGCGTTTCCACTCCGCCATGGCGTCAGCCTTGTCTTCGGGGCGCGAGCCGCTTTCCATCATTTTCGCCTTGAATTGGGCAGCCTCGGCGCGTCCCTTGGCACGGTCGCGGTAGGCGATGGCCGCGTCGAATTCGGTCCGCGAGGCTGCTTGCCGATCATGCAGTGCGGACACGCGCAGAAATTCCGTCGCCGCCTGATTGTAGTCGGCCTGGGCGGATCGATATTCGCTGCTGGCCTGATCGATTTCCTCCTTGCGCCAACCCTTCTTGACGCGAACGTAGCGCGCCCTGGCGGAATTACGTGCGGCGTCGGCGGCGTCCTTCTCTTCCACGCGCGGTCCGTTGATGGCGCGTTGCCATTCGCGCTCGGCAAGGTACAAGCGGGCTTTCATCTGCTTCCATTGATTCTTGAGTTCCGGCGCCTCCAAAACAATGAGCCGCTGATTCGTCGCGACCAAATCGCCCTCATTGACCAGGACCGCCTCGACGCGGCCGCCCACCTTCGAGCCGAGCCGAACTTCTTGCACTTCGACGATGCCCGGCAAACGCAGCACGCCACCGTTGCGATAAGGCCAGAACACCGCGAGCCCGCCGGCAATGACCAGGAGGACGATAGCCCCAGTGCTGATCCAGACTTTCTTATCCATCGACAACACACCTCGATGACGCCTCGCGGACATCCCTAACTATTATACCAGGTCAAGCGTCCGCTCGTATTGCAAGCGTGGCGCCTACACCGAATCGGCCAGCGTGTAAGCGAGTCGCTGGCACTACGTTTCCATCCTTCCCGTCGAACCATAAGAAAGCTGCATGGAGATCAACATGCCGGACATCAAGCCGATTCGCAAACTGATGGTCGCGAATCGCAGCGAGATCGCCATTCGCGTCTTTCGCTCGACGCACGAATTGGGCATCCGCACGGTCGCGATCTACACGCACGAGGATCGATTCGCCTTGCATCGCTTCAAGGCCGACGAAGCCTATCTCATCGGCGCGTCCGGCGAGCCGCTGCGCTCGTATCTCGATATCACCGGCATCATTACCCTGGCGCGCGAACACGCGATCGACGCGATCCACCCTGGTTATGGCTTCCTCTCCGAGAACCCGCAGTTCGCCCAGGCGTGCCACGACGCTGGCATCATTTTCGTCGGCCCACGCGCCGGCGTGCTCAAACAACTCGGCGACAAGCTCGCGGCCCGCAAACTGGCGAAGCAGGCGGGCGTGCCGGTACTGTCAGGCGGCGACGCTCCCGTGCGGGACAAGGCCGACGCGCAGAAGCTCGCCAAGAGCCTCGGTTTCCCCGTCATCGTCAAGGCGTCGATGGGCGGCGGCGGCCGCGGCATGCGCGTCGCCCAAACCTCGGCCCAGCTCGACGACGCCATCGATCAAGCCCAGCGCGAAGCCGGCGCCGCGTTCGGTGTGCCCGATGTCTTTCTCGAAAAATTTATCAAGCGGGCGCGCCACATCGAGGTACAGCTCCTCGGCGATCAGCACGGCAATCTCGTGCATCTCTTTGAACGCGATTGCTCACTGCAGCGCCGGCATCAGAAAGTCGTCGAACTCGCCCCGGCGCCCAATCTCGACGACGCCGTTCGCAAAGCCCTATGGGACGCCGCCCTCGCAATTGGCCACGCCGCCCGGATCGACAACGCGGGAACGGCCGAGTTCCTCTTCGACGTGGATACCGGCAAGTTCTACTTCATCGAGGTCAACCCGCGCATTCAAGTCGAGCACACCGTCACGGAGGAGATCACCGGTTACGATCTGATCAAGTCGCAAATTCTCGTCGCGCAGGGCAGACCCCTCGCCGACGCGGAACTCGGCATGGGCGATCAGGCGAAGATCATGCAACACGGCTTCGCGCTGCAGTGCCGGGTAACGACTGAGGATCCCGCGAATAGCTTCATGCCCGATCATGGCCGACTCAGCCACTACCGCTCCGCGGGCGGCCTCGGCATTCGTCTGGACGCCGGAACCGCATTCTCGGGCGCGGTCATAACGCCTTTCTACGATTCGCTGCTGGTGAAGGTGACGGCGCACGGCCTGCGTTTCATCGACGCCGCCCGACGCATGGAGCGCTGCCTGCAAGAGTTCCGCGTGCGCGGCGTCAAGACGAACATCCCGTTCCTGACCAATTTGGTGATGCACGAGACATTCCTGGCCGGCGGCTGCACGACGCGCTTTCTTGACGAATCGCCGGAGTTGTTCCAGTTGCCCGAACGCAAGGACCGGGCGACCAAGGTGCTCTCCTACATCGCGGAAGTGATCGTCAACGGGCATCACGAAGCGGCGGTGCGCGGCCTGTCAAAAGAGAAACGGCAATCGATTGCGAGCGAACCGGTGCCGATTGCTGCCTGCGGCTTGGCGCTCGCAGAATCGCAAGCGATTGCAAAGCCGCAAGCGGCCATCAACGCCAAGCAGATCCTCGACCGCGACGGCCCCGCCGGCGTCGTCGCCTGGATCAAAACGCAGAAGCGCTTGCTGCTGACCGACACGACCTTCCGCGACGCCCATCAATCGCTGCTGGCGACGCGCATGCGTACCCACGACATGTTGCGGATCGCACCGATGTATGCGAGCCAGCACAGCGATTTCTTCTCGCTCGAAATGTGGGGCGGCGCCACTTTCGACACCTCAATGCGCTTCCTGAAAGAAGATCCCTGGCAACGGCTCAACAACCTGCGCGCGGCAATCCCGAACATCCTGTTGCAGATGCTGCTGCGCGCCAACAACGCCGTCGGCTATGCCAACTATCCCGACAACGTCGTCAAGCTCTTCATCCACGAGTCCGCGCAGGCCGGCATTGACGTATTTCGCATTTTCGACGCCCTTAACTGGCTGCCCAATTTGCAGCTCGCCGTCGAGACGGTGTTGGCCGAGGGCAAGATCTGCGAGCCGGCCATCTGCTACACCGGCGACATCCTCGATCCGCGCCGCGACAAGTACAGCCTCAAGTATTACGTCGGCCTTGCCAAGCAACTGGTGAAGCTCGGCGCGACGATACTTGGCATCAAGGACATGGCTGGCCTGTGCAAGCCCTATGCGGCTCAGAAGCTGATTCGCACGTTGAAGCAGGAGATTGGCATCCCGATCCACTTTCACACGCACGACTCCGCCGGCGGGCAGATCGCCACACTTATCATGGCGGCCCATGAAGGGGTCGAGATCGTGGACGCCGCCATGGGGCCGCTCGCCGGCATGACGAGCCAAGCGAATCTCAATACGCTCGTCGAGTGTCTTCGTTTCACCGAGCGCGACACCGGCATGGATTTCACATCGCTGCACCAGACCGCGCAATACTGGGAAGGCGTACGCCGCTATTATTTGCCGTTCGAGTCGGGGCAGCTCGGTTCGAGTGCCGAAGTTTATCGCCACGAGATGCCGGGCGGGCAGTACACGAATCTCTATCAGCAAGCGCAGGCGCTGGGCGTCGAAGCACGCTGGGCGGAGTGCTGCGAGATGTACGCCCAGGTGAATCATTTGTTTGGCGACATCGTAAAGGTCACGCCGACGTCGAAGGTCGTGGGGGATCTGGCGCTGTTCATGGTCGCCAACAACCTGACGCCCGCGGACGTTCTGGACGGACCGCGCGAACTGGCGTTTCCGGAATCGGTGGTCGAGTTCTTCGAGGGCAAGCTCGGCCAACCTGTCGGCGGCTTCCCCGAAAAATTGCAGAAGCGCGTTTTGAAGGGCCGCACGCCGATCACCACGCGCCCCGGCGCAAATCTGCCTGCCGCCGACATCGAGGGCACGCGACAGCAACTCTCCAAACAGCTTGGCCGGGGCGCGACGGACGCCGAGGTGGCGACGCAGTTGCTCTATCCGCGCGTGTATGACGAGTTGCTCAGCCATCAGGCGATGTTCTCGGATGTGAGCGTGCTGCCGACGCCGGTGTTCTTTTACGGCATGGAGAAAGGCGACGAAATCAGCGCCGACATCGAGCCGGGCAAGACGCTCATCATCAAGTTCCTGACCGTCGGCGATCCGCATCTGGATGGCCGACGGTTGGTGAACTTCGAGCTGAATGGCCAACCACGCGAAGTCTCGGTCGTGGACAAGTCGCAGGCAGGCGAGCTGCCGACGCATCCGAAGGCGGAGCCGGGCAATCCCAAGCACGTCGGGGCGCCAATGCCGGGGCTGATCGTGCGCGTCCATGTGGCTCAGGGCGAAGAGGCGACGGCGGGCCAGAAGCTTGTCACGCTGGAGGCGATGAAGATGGAGACAACCGTCCTCGCCGATCGACCCGGCAAGATCACCGAAGTTCTCGTGCACGCCCATCAGCAGATCGAATCTGGCGACCTGATGTTGCGGTTCGAGTGAATGAAGGAACCACGGGGAGCACGGGGGACACGGGGAAAGACAGAGATATACAGGCGGGAATTGTCGACAGATCCTCCCTCATGCAATCCCGTGTTTTTTTGCGTTTTCCCGGTATTGCTCCTAGTGTTCCCCCGTGCTCCCCGTGGCCCCCGTGGTTCACTCTCTGGCGGGCATGGGTGTAGAGTGTCGTGATTTAATCCCGTTTTTCAGGAGGTTCCATGTACTGGACACGTTGTTTGCTGCTAATCCCCATCGCCGCCCTGGCCGCATTGCCGACGCTGTTCGGCGGCGACAAGAAGAAGGAAGATCCGCTGCCGCCGCGGAAGATCGTCAGCCTGGATCCACGCTTCGACAAGCTGTTGCCGAAGAACGCCGTTGTCGAAACGATTGCGCGCGGGTTCATCTGGACCGAAGGCGTGGCCTGGAGCAAGGACGGCAAGTTCCTCGTCTTTTCGGACATCCCGCACAACGTCGTGCACAAATGGCAGGACGGCAAAGTCTCCGAATTCGTGAAACCCTCCGGCTACACCGGCAAGGAACCGCGCGGCGGCAAACCGGGCGACGAGCCAGGCTCCAACGGCCTGCTCTTCGACGCCGAGGGCCGCTTGACGCTGTGCGAACACGGCGATCGCCGGGTCACGCGCATCGAGAAGAACGGCACGAAGACCGTCCTCGCCGACAGCTACCTGGGCAAGAAGCTCAACAGCCCCAACGATCTTGTCTACCACTCGAACGGCGACCTTTACTTCACCGATCCCCCTTACGGCCGCCCCAAGTGGGAAAAAGATCCGTCGCTCGAACTCGGCTTCTTTGGCGTCTTCCTCCGCAAGAAGGACGGCAAACTGATCTTGTTGACGAAAGAGATGACGCGCCCCAACGGCATCGCCCTGTCGCCCGACGAGAAGACGCTGTACGTCGCCAACTCCGACTTCGCGGCCCCGATCTGGAAGTCCTTCCCGGTGAAGGACGATGGGACCCTCGGCGAAAGCAAGGTCCTCGTTGACGGCATGAAGTGGGTCAAAGACAAGCGACCCGGCTTGCCCGACGGCATGAAGATCGACACGGCCGGCAACATCTGGGCGACCGGACCCGGCGGCGTTTGGGTGTTCGCACCCGATGGCACGGTCCTGGGCAATATCGACACGGGAACCAACACCGCCAACGTCAGCTTCGGCGACGACGGTTCAACACTCTACATCGCGGCCAATCACGATATTTGCCGGGTGAAGACGACAACGAAGGGAAAGGGCTATTGACCTGTATTCGTTTAGCGTTCGCAGGGAAGCACCAGAGAGCTTGGGGCCTCACTGCGAACGCTAAACGAGGATCGACTATCCGAGGTTCTTGAGCATTTCGCCGCGCGAGACGAGCCGTCGTCCGCGCGTCTCTTCAACTTGCAGCGTCTTCAGAACACGGCGTCGGAACTCGCTTTGCACCTGTTCTACCGCCGTGGATGAGGTGCTGGCCAGCGGGATGAAGCCCCCCGCGCGGCGATCGTGGCCGCCTGCCTTGCCGCCCATCTTTTGCACGACGCCGCCGAGGATCTCGCCCGCCTGCGCTTGCGCCACGTTGGTGCGCACCGAAAGCACCAGGCGATTGTCGTGTACGCCTGCGCAGATCGCCCACCGGATTCCCTCGTGCCGAATCAAGAATTCGACGCATTGCGAGCAGAGTTCCGGATTCGACAGGTCATTGACCCAACTGATGAGCAGCTTGTCGTAGATAAACGAGCTTTGCAACGCTTGCAGCAGCGTCTCGTAAAAAGCTTCAGGCAGCGGGGCGTTCTTGATCTTGGCGATGACGTCGCGGTCGATCAGCGGATAGAGGGTTTGCAGGGCGGCGTCGTCCAGCACGCTGGCCTCGCGCGGGTAGCCGGAAAGTTCGGTCTCGATGCCGTAGAAAAGGGAGGTAGCGACGTGCTCGGGGATAGCGATGTCCTGTTCGAGAAGATAGCGGGTCACAAGGGAACAGGTCGCCCCGACGCCGCGGCGGATGTCAAGGAAGGGAATCGCGTCCAGGTCGCCCGGCGTCTGATGATGATCGATTACCGCATAGATGTTCGCTTCACCATTGAAGGAATGCCGACCCGTCTTCGGCTGGCTGTCGACCATCACCACGGCCAGATCGTCCGACCACTCAATTTTCTCGATCGCGGTCAACGGCAGATCGAGCGTCTCCACCATCATGCGGTTCTCGGCCCGGCAAATCGGCCCGTCCCTGGTGATCTGCACGGGAATGCCCACGCAAGTCTCGATCAAGTGAGCGAGACCGACCATGCTCCCCAGGCTGTCCGGGTCGGGATGGACATGGGAGACTATCACGGCCGCCTGGAAATCGCTCAAGCCGCTCAGGAAGCGGTCGGAACGGCGCGGGGCGCTCGAAGTTTTCACCTGACCGACGAGTTCGGCACTTTCACGAGACATAGGTGTCTAAGCTCTCAAACGCTCGACTTGCTGGGGGCCCATGCTTCCATTCGCCTTAAATACAGGCGTTCAAGTCAGATTGGGTTCCCTGCGTCTGCTCCCTTCATGGGAAGCGTCGGCGTCGTCCATCTCCGCGGGCCTTTTCCTTGGCTCCGCTCAGTATAGCGAAAAGCGCTGGCTCAGGCTTCTTCGGCATCCTAACCGTTTGCTCGGCACATCTCCTCCAACCGTCGCCATTGTTCCGTGTTGACCGGCATCACGGACAAACGCGAGATCCGCAGCAGCTCCCAGTCGGCGAAAAGCGGATCGGCCTTTATCTGCGTCAACGTAACTGGCGGCTGCCAACGGGCAACAGGCTCCACCTTCACAATCACGGACTTCGGGTCAGCGCTGTTCGGATCCGTAGTCGGCGCCGATACGACCCGCATTTCCCCGACAATCGCTTTCTCTTTCCCGGTATGGTAATATAGCACGCGATCGCCGATTTGTAGGCGGCGAAGGTGCTGCCGGGCGAGGGCGTTCTTCACGCCGGCCCAAACCGTGGCACCGTCTTTCTCCAGTTGGGCGTAATTGTAGCAACTCGGCTCCTCCTTGAAGAGCCATCGGCCAGGTTTTGCCGCTTTCTTCATTGTTAGTGTTCAAATGAATACGCTTCAATGTCCGCGTCCACTTGCGGAGCCCGGGATGATGGTAACAACCCTCGAATCACTCCACAATAGACGAGTGAATCGAATCGAAAATTGAGACGCACTCAGATACCAAGAAGTGACTTTGACGGCGACTGGGAAATCCGCGCAGAATCAGCAGCAACGCGAAAAATCAAGAATATGGGAAAGACAAGTCGGCTGGGACATTTATTGCTATCGCCCGGAAATTCGATATTTTCAAGAGCTTTTGGTGGACTTCCGTATCTTGCTGACCCTGCCGTAAAGCATGTCTCGCGCGGCTCCTAGAAACTCGCGGACCGCAGGCTCACGATAGTCGGCATAGGTCCAGGGCCACGCTTCAAACGCTCCCGCCTCGAAGCGTAGTGTCACCTCGGCGAAGATGTCGTCGCGCAAGTAGATCCGATGGGCCTGGTCCTTGGTGGACGCCAGAAGAAACTTGCCTAGCTGCACGAGGCCCGGATCGAGGTTAAGCGGCCGCTTTTCCCCATACCGGTTCGATTCTGCGCATTCCTGTTCAATGTCTATCGAAAAGCGTTTTACTTCCGGCAAACAATCTGCTGAAACGATTGCGTCAAGAACCACGAACCGCTTGAAAAGGTCACAACCCATGCTGGATTCGTAATACTTTGTATGATTAAACACGAAGTCGGGACTTGTGAGCGCGATTTTTCCAAAACGAGCCGTCAGCTGCAAAACAGCCCAATCGAGCGCCTCAACGTGTCGGCTGAAGCATGCAACCACGAGCAGCGAATAGGTCGGTTCGCGCGGGACACCCATCACGGTCTCTTGATCTCTTGAGCCGTGATCGTTTGGCGTTCCCTAACAGTCGCGGCTCGTGACCGTCAGGACGCGTGGATCCTGTCCGCTTGGGGCAATTTTTTCGCCTGGCGGGCCTCCATCTCGTCCTTGAAAAGACCACGTACCTTGCGCTTCACGATGATGTCCGCGACCCACGGCAAGAATCGGCTCACGAACACCATCAGTTTGCCGTTGAGCGTCAGGCACGTTTCATTGTAGCCCTTTTCGATCGCCTTGATCGTCTGGGCAGCGACTTCTTCCGGGCTCATGCCGCGCATGTGATCCATCTGGACGAGCGCTTTTTGTTCGATCATGTTGTGCGAAAAATTGGTCTGCGTCAGGCCGGGGCAGACGACCAGCACGTCGACGCCGTCTTTCGCGAGTTCGGCCCGCAGCGCCTCGCTGAAGCCTTGCACCGCGAACTTGCTGGCCGAGTATTCGCTGCGCGCGGGAATGCCTCGTTTGCCAGCGATCGATGAGATGTTGACGATCGCGGGCTTGTTGCCTTGCTTCAGCATCGGCAAAAAGGCGCGCGTTGTCTCGGTAAGGCCGAAGAAGTTGACTTCCATGATTTGCCGCAAGCGTTCGGCCGAGCAGTCGGCGAAATGCCCCGTAGCGCCGATGCCCGCGTTGTTGACGAGGATGTCCAGCCCTCCGAATGCCTTCTGAGCGGCCTCGACCATCCCGCGCCGATCGTCGGCACTGGTGATGTCGGCATGGGCGGTCTCGATGACGCCCCCCTTGGCGCGGATCTGCTGCGCGAGTTCGGCGAGCAGGTCCAGCTTGCGCGCGCACACGAGGACCTTCGCCCCGCGTGCCGCGGCGGCCTCCGCGAGAGCTTTGCCGATGCCTTGCGAGGCGCCGGTGATGAGAATGCGCGAACCGGAGACGATGCGACGTTGGCCCATGAATAGACTCCTCCCTTCATCGTGATGATAGTCGCGCCTCGCATCGGCCTCGATAGCATTTTCACTGGAAAGCCGCGAATTTCAGGCAAAGGCTGCGGGGCGTAGCGATTGTGCCGACACTGCCGAACAAATCGCCGGAAATCGGTTGAACTTCGTGCGCCGACTGCTATAGTCCATCCCTACACGGTTTGAACGAGTCCCAATGTAGCCATCACGCTCCGCGTGATGGAACCCCACCCAAGGAGTTCTGCATGTCGATGTACATCGGTGAAGCCCTATTCGGCGACGGCAACGAAATCGCGCACATTGATCTTCTGATCGGCTCGAAGGACGGCCCCGTCGGCACCGCCTTCGCCAACGCGCTCGCCAATCAGTCGGCCGGGCATTCCAACCTGCTCGCGGTCATCGCGCCGAATCTCGTCTGCAAGCCCGCCACGGTCATGATCACCAAGGTCACGATCAAGGGCGCCAAGCAAGCCGTGCAAATGTTCGGCCCGGCTCAGGCGGCGGTCGCCCGCGCGGTCGCGGATTCGACGGCGGCCAACATCATCCCGCAGCACCTCGCGGACAACTTCGTCATCGTTTGCGGCGTGTTCATCCACTGGGACGCCAAGGATGACACCAAGATCTACCAGTACAACTACGAAGCCACCAAGATGGCGATCAAGAACGCTATGACCGGCGAGCCGAAGCTGTCGGAAATCACCGCGAAGAAGGATACGGTAAAGCATCCGTTTTCGCCGAAGTAAGTTCCCCAATTCGTTTAGCGCTCGCGCGGCGCCGCGCGAGCGCCAAACGAAAATGCCAGGACCCACGTCGTGGACAAACGCAGGATCCTCATCCAGATCGACGCCGACGCGCACGCCAGCGTGTTCGATCGCGTCGTCGCCGTGGATGCCGGCGCCGAGCAGCTATTCAGCTACGCCGGCGTCAAGCCCGAACAGGTGCAAGCGTTGGTTCACGGCGCGATCTTCACGCGCGGCCCGAAGGATTTGAAGCACACGGCGATCTTCGTCGGCGGCAGTGATGTCGGCGCCGCGGAGAAGTTAATGCACGAAGCCCTCAAGCACATGCTGCCGAATTTTGGCCTGCGCGTGTCGATCATGCTGGACGCCAACGGCGCGAACACGACGGCCGCCGCCGCCGTCCGGGCTGCGGCTCGTCATTTGACTTTACAAGGCGCACCGGCACTAGTCCTCGGCGGTACAGGTCCCGTCGGACAACGCGTGGCTCGACTCCTGGCGCGGGAAGGTTCCCACGTTCGCGTCGGCTCCAGACAACAGGCACGAGCGGCCGCGGTTTGTCGCGACATCGCCGCTCGGGTACCCAACGCTCTGTTGCAACCCGTAGAGGTGGCGTCGGACGCGGACCTGTCGGCGGCGATCACGGGGCAGACGCTGGTGATCGCCGCCGGCGCCGCTGGGGTCGTGCTCTTGCCCAAAGCCGCCCGAGCCGCTTGTCCGACGCTAAAGGTCGCCATCGAGCTCAATGCGGTGCCGCCGGTCGGCATCGAAGGCGTCGGCGTCATGGACAAGGCGGTCAATCAGGGGGGCGTTCTTTGTTACGGCGCGATCGGCGTCGGCGACACGAAGATGAAGGTACACAAAGCCGCCGTCGCTGCGTTGTTCGAGTCCAACGACAAGGTGCTCGACGCCGAAGAGATCTACGCGCTCGCCCAGCAGTTCTAATTCGTTTAGCGCTCGCGCGCTGCATCGCCGCAACTTGACTCGTGGCCCATTGCCTCGCATGCCCGTTCCAACACCAACTCCGCCAATAACCGATGCGGCCCCAGCGGCGCCGCAAGAACGAACGTCACGGGCGCGTGCGTTTTCGCCAAGCGTTCCCGATACGCTTCGAGATCACGCCGCACGTGCACGCCCGCCGACAAGAAGTACGGTAACAAGATCACGCGCACCGCTCCGCCCGTCACGCACGCCGATGCCGCCATGTCGATCGTCGGCTCCGCCAGTTCGAGAAACGCCGGCTCGACGAGCGCGTACGCGCCCGCTTGCCGAAGCTCATTGGCGAGCGCATGTAGATCGTCATTCGCGTCGGCGTTTCGGCTGCCGTGCGCGATCAAGAGGAGCGCGGTCTTCATGTCGAATCCTCGATTGTCGCTACTTCCCATCGTATCGACGCCAGCGACGTGATACGATAATTTCGTGGCGGCAAGACCGGATCTTGCCGATTGACTACCCGGCAAGATCGGATTCTTGCCGCCGCGGATGCAACGCATGCTCGGCGATCGACTCGGCAAATGGGTCATCTACAAGGAACTCGGCCACGGCGGCATGGGACGCGTCTACCTTGCGCAAGAGGAACTCACCGGACGCCAGGCCGCCGTCAAAGTCCTCGCGGCCGAGCTCGCCCAGGACATCGGTTTCCTCCATCGCTTCCAACGCGAGATCGAGGCGCTCGGCAAACTCGAACATCCCAACATCGTCCGCTTCTTCGAATCAGGCTGCGAAAACGGCTTCTACTTCTACGCCATGGAGTACATCGAAGGCCCAAGCCTCGACCAGGTCATCGAGGATCGCGGCAAATTGCCCTGGCAGGAAGTGCTCGCCATCGCTCTGCAAATCACCCCCGCGCTGCGGCACGTTCACGATCACGGCATCATCCATCGCGATTTGAAGCCGTCGAACCTGCTCGTGACGGCGGATGGCCGCATCAAGCTGACCGACTTCGGCATCGCCAAGGTCTTCGCCAGCACGCATCTGACCGCGACCGGCGGCATCGTCGGCACCGCGGAATTTCTTTCCCCCGAACAAGCAGGCGGCAAGGTCGTCGGCAAACGCAGCGACCTCTACTCCCTCGGCTGCGTCCTTTACGCGCTCCTGACCGGCCGCGCTCCCTTTGTTAGTCGTAGCTACGTCGAGTTGCTGCACAAACATCGCTATGGGCAGTTCGATCGCCTCCAAAAATACCTAGACGATCTGCCTTATGAAATCGACGAACTGGTGTGTCAATTGTTGGAAAAAGACCCGGAGAAACGGCCACGCGATGCCATGGTCCTCTTGAAGCAACTGGAATCGATCTGCTTGAAGCTCGATCGCCAAAAAGCGCCGACCAGCGCCGACAATCGCGATGTGGCCACGCAGGCAGAGAATCGCACGGACAAAGTGAGCATGGAGGCGCTCCCCGGCCCGGCGACATTAATGAGCCGATTGATCCGCTCCGAGCTGGACGACGCCCAGCGCGGCGGTCCCGTGAGCCGGTTGTTCAATCGCCCGATCGTGCTGCTCGCGATCCTGGCAGCGTGTATCGGCATTCTCGCATTAGGCTTTTGGCCTCTCAACCAGGATGAATTGTATCAGCGCGGCTTCAAAGGCATGGCATCGGAGAACCTCGTCGAGATGCAGCGTGCGTGGAAGGAGTATCTGGAGCCGCTGGAGTCGCGTTATCCCGAACATCCGTACCAGGACGAGGTCGCCGGCTTGCGCAAAAAGCTCGATGCCGCCAAAAACCCCGTGCCCAGCGAAGCCCAGCGTTTCTTCAAGCAAGGCGAACTCTTCAAGCAACAGGGAAACTACACCGGCGCGCGCGACGTTTGGCAGAACGTCGTCATCGTTTTCAGGGACATCGAGGCCGAACGCGTCTGGGTCGAGCGTGCCCGGCGCGGACTGAACGACCTTGGGAAGGCCGACGCCGACACGGATCGCTTCAAATCGGCGCGCGCCGCGTTGGATCACGCTAACAAATTACAGCGCCAGGGCAAGCGTGCCGAGGCCGAGCGCATCCGGATGGGCCTCGAACAGCTCTATCGCAATGACCCCGCGGCCGCGGAACTATTGGACGCGGTGAGGAAGGTACGTGGCCAATAAGCCGCGGACATTACGCGAGTTGAAGAACCCAGATTGCTCTGGTATGATCGAAGAGGTAATGGAGATTCCATGATGAGCCAAATCGAGATCATCCCAGCGCCAACGCTTCCGAGCGTTCCGGAAGACAAATGGCACCAAGAAAAACGCGCGTTCCACCGCTTGCTCCCCGGTCTGCTCAGTTCGCACAAGGGGGAATTCGTCGCCATTCATGGAGGCCAGGTCGTTGAAAGCGGGAAAGAAAAACTCGAAGTCGCCGGCCGCGCCTATGCCCGATTCGGTTACGTGGCGATCTTCGTCAGTTTAGTGACGGACGCGCCGCAGCCGTTGGTGCGAATCCCGTCGCCACGATCGCTGCTGTCGGAGCCGCTTTCATGATTCGCTACGGCTACAATCAGCAAGTCGAGCCGCCGGCACCGTTTGTTCACGTGACCATTCGCTGCCCGGAGACGGCCAAGGTTGTGGCTGGTCTGCCCGCTCAACTTGACTGCGCCGCCGATCGAAGTGTGATCCCTGGGAAGCTGGTAGAAGAATTGGGGCTCTTGCCGCTTGATGAAATACAAGTCGGCGGCTTTGGCGGGCAAGTGTTCGTCCTTCCCACCTACCGAGTCGAACTGGGGATTAGCGGATTGCTGCCTGTTCTAACCGAAGTGATCGCTCACGACAAGGAAAACGTCGTTCTGCTGGGGCGCGATGTGCTCAATCGGCACAATATTGCTTTGTTAGGGCCGACACAAAAACTGGAAATTGAGTAGTAATCCAATTCCACAGTCAATTCCACTGCGCCACCATGCGCAGGGCCGCCAGGTGCATTTTCCGCACCGCTTCAAGATCCTCCGCTTCCGGGGCGTTGTCGAGATAGCATTGCAAGAGATTGATCGCTTTGCCCGGTTGCTCGCGGCGCAGATAGCCGATGCCGAGGTCGCGGCGAAGCTGTACGTTGTCGGGATCGAGCTGACGCAGACGCTCCATCGTGCGTGTGGCGCGCGGCCAATCCTCTTGTTTTTGGTAAATCGCCTTGAGATTGTTGAGCATGCGCCGCACGATCAGACCCACCGGAATCGGCTGCAGTTCCAGCGGTGAAACGTCGATCGGCGAGCCGGTCGCTTGATGCACCAGGTACTCGCAATCCGCCTGCGTGAGGATGCGGCCGCCGTGGAAGGGATCGATCAGGACCTCCTGCGAATCGTCCTGAGCTTTGACGATGAAATGTCCGGGTAGGCCAACACCGACGATGCGCAGTCCCGCGCGCTGTCCGATCGCCATCATGACTACGGACAGCGTGATCGGGATGCCGAGCCGGCGTTCGAGCACTTGATTGAAATAGCTGTTGTGCGGATCGTAGTAGTCGCCCTCGTTGCCGCGAAAGCCCATCTCGTGGAACAGATAGCGGCACAGGCCCTGGACTTGAAGAGCGAGATGGCCGCGCAGGTAGGGCTGCACGTCGCGCGCCATCGCGGCCAGTTCGCTGAGATGGCCTTCGACATCCAGGAAGGAAAACTCGTCGCGCGCCAAAAGCAGTGCGATCTCGGCGAGATCGATCGGGGCTGACGGATCGCGTGCTAGCAGTTCAAGGGCCATATCGAGGTCTAGGGGCATGGGTGTCCATTTCGTTGGCGCTCGTCGAAATTCCGGCGCGCGCCTGTGCGCGCTAGACGAGGAACGGGTCATGGCGCGATGGGCTGCGTGTTGGCGAGAGCTTCAAGCTCCTTGCGCAATTCCGAGGCATTGGCGGGCCGGTCTTGCGGACGCTTCGCTAGACAGCGGCGCAGCACCTTCTCGAAGGCCTCCGGAGCCGTGACATGGTAATCGGCGAAGCGCGGCGCCGATTCGAGACGGATGTTGTCGATCACTTCCGCCACGGTCGATCCCTGAAAGGGCGGTTTGCCGGTCATCATCGGGTAAAGCGTCGCCGCGAGGCTGTAGAGATCGGTGCGGGCATCGACCTTCGCTTCAGGCCCGTCGGTGCGCTCCGGCGACATGTATGCCAGCGATTCCGCAGGAACGCCTGCCGCGGAAATTGGCTTGGTCGGATCTTCCTCCGTCGCCAGGGCCAGCATCAGGTCGATGAGCTTCGTGTTCTGCGGCTGCTTGCCGACGAGGATGTTTTGCGGCGTCACGTTGCCATGAATCAGGTTCTTCTGATGGGCATATTCGAGAGCGCGGGCGAGATAGATGCCGACACGCAGCACCGGCTTCCAGTCGAGCTTGCCGGTCTTGGCGATGCGGCCGATGACGGCGGCAAGGTTGTCCCCCTGCACGTATTCGGTCGCGACCCAGCAGTGTTTGCCGGTCTTGCCCGCGCCCTGGATCTTGAGCAAGTGCGGATGACTCAACGGCAGGACTGTTTTCATGGCTTCGATGAAGTGGTGGACCTTCTTGTCGTCCTGCCCAAAATCCGGGTGTAACACTTTGAGCGCCACGGCCGCATCGCTGCGCGTATCGCGCGCGTGGAAGATGTAACCCGTCTTGCCGCGCGCCAAAGGGGAGGTGATCTGGTAGTGCGCCAGCGTCTGTCCGACGAGAGCCTTGGCCCACTCGACCGGCGATTTGCTGGCCTGGGGGGCGGCGATGGCGGCGCCGGCCCCCTCGTCGACGAATTGCAAATGGGTGCTGCCGATGCGGATCAGATCGCCCGATTGCAGGACGTGCCGGTCAGTCTCCTTGCCGTTGACAAAGGTGCCGCTGGCGCTGTCGAAATCGACGACGGTGTACGTGCCCCCTTCGGGAATGATCTGGCAATGGACGTGCGAGGCATGTGGATCGGTGAGGGACGTGTCGGTGGCACGGCTGCGGCCGAGCAGCATCACTTCGGTGCCGAGCGTGAACACGCGCCCTTCATCCGGCCCCGCCAGAACGATCAGTTTGCTGGCCATTAAGATTCCTCAGTAGCGCCGCGCGATTATCTACCTATTCATATCACAAATCCAGCTCACTCGCAGGTCAGGCTTCCGAACCTGACGCATTTTACGATCGAAGGCTTCTCGGCGTCAGGCTTGATGGCCTGACCTACGACGTCGCGATCGGCTCAACCTGATCGTTGCGGGCCATGCGGCGATGATTGAGCGTCAGGAGCAAACCGGCGCCCATGGCCGTCGCCGCATAGAAAAGGATCACGAACAGGACGCCCGGCCGCATGGCGATCATGGCCTCGTCGCTAGCGTCATGAAAGAGCCGAGCGTAGATCAACAGGGCCAGATTCATGTTTCGCATCGTCACCTCAATGCCGACGGCGAACCGATCCGGGCGCGGCCATTTGCACAGATAGAACAGCAACATATTGACTTGCATGCCGATGACGCAGAAGAGGATGATCGCGACGGGTACGCCAATGCCATATTGCCCTGGCCGAATGCGCCCGCTGCCAAGGGAGCCGGCAACCATGACGACGACCACCAGCAGGCCGATCCGAATGCAGATCTTGGAGAGAAGCCGATGATGCTTGGGCCAAATGCGCGCCACCGTCAGTCCGGCGACGAGCGGTAGGAACAGGCACAAGGCGACATCGGTCAAGATCTCGACGACCGGCATTGTGAATGCGACATCTCCCATGTAACGGGTCGCCAAGATCTGAAGCATGAGCGGCACCGTGACGAGAGTCAACAGCGTCGAGACGCCGGTCAACGAAATCGACAGCGCCATGTTGCCGCGGCCGAAGTAGGCGAACAGTTTCGACATCGCCCCGCCGGGCATGGCTGCGACGAGAATGAGGCCGACGCAGATGCCCGCGTCGAAGTTGGCGAGCCAGTTAATCAAAACCGCAATCAGCGGGATGACGAAAAGATGGCCGAGCAACCCGGCCCCGAAGGAGCGCGGCCGCCGCGCGATCTCGACGAAATCGCCAAATGAGAGCGTCATACCCATGCCGAGCGTGAAGAGCACCAGTTGGGCGCGGGCGCAGTCGTATTCGTGGGCGGGGTACCAGTCAAACATGATGCGATCAACTCGAGCGAAGAAGTCACCAGGTCAATGGCATCATTAAATGAAAAAGCCTGACCTTTGTTTAGCGTTCGCAAGGCGTCGTGCGAACGCTAAACGAGGAGTTGGCAGAAGTCCAGGTGGGAGTCGAACCCACACATTCCAAGGTTTGAGCTTGGCCGCTCTGCCGTTTGGCGTACCATGCCAGGAAAGCGTCCTCGGCGGGATTTGAACCCGCGACCTTCTCCGTGACAGGGAGACGAGCACTCCGGGCTGCTCCACGAGGACGAAATTCGCAGTCGAGGATCGGGGAATCAAACCCTCATCCGTTCGGGTTTAGGCCGAGCTGCTCTGCCGGTTGGCGTATCCAGGCAAACTCCGGGGGCGGGAATCGAACCGGCATTTCCTGGGTCAAAGCCAGGCGTGTTGCCATTACACCACCCCGGAAACAAGGCCAAGTAAAAAGTAAAAAGGCAAAAGGAAAAAGTGCCGGCTGTCGTTCAGTCTTCCCTTTTTACTTTTGCCTTTTGCCTTTTGCCTTGAAGAGTGGGGTCGGAGGGAGTCGAACCCTCACCTCCTGATTAAAAGTCAGGTCCGCTGCCGTTACGATCACGACCCCGTGGCCGCTTGCGGTTTAGCGCTCGCGGTGACGCGAAGAAACGCACGCATCTTCGTAAGCGCCAAGCAATAGCTCGTACGGGAGTCGAACCCGTCTCTGCTGTGTGAAAAACAGCGATCCTGAGCCGCTAGAAGAACGAGCCAAAAAAACAAAAGGGGCCAGGCATCTTGGGCAAGACACCTGGCCCCCGTTCGGTGACCGAGCTTAGTGTGGTGTCATCGCCTTGGCCGATAGAGTTTCCGCGCATCAAGCCGTTGATAAGGCAACGGTTGTTCTTGCGGGGTTTTCAGAGCCAAGGGTTGACGCTGCATGTTGGATTCCTTGTGAAGCGAACGATGATATGACGAGGCGATTCCGCCCTTGGTTCGCGCGATCTTTCAAGAAAGCCCTGTAATCGTTTAGCGTTCGGGCGACGACATGCGAGCGCTAAACGAATCTGGGGATCATTCCACGTCATCCAGCAGATGCCCCAGCTTGTCCTTCTTCGTCTTCAGATAGCGTGCGTTATGCACATTCGCCTCCACCTGAATCGGCATGCTCTCAACAATCCGTAGGCCGTAACCTTCGAGGCCGACGACCTTGCGCGGATTGTTCGTCAACAAGCGAATGTCGCGCACGCCGAGATCGAAGAGGATCTGGGCGCCGATGCCGTATTGCCGAAGATCGGGCGGGAAGCCGAGACGTTGATTGGCCTCGACGGTGTCGAGCTTTTCTTCTTGTTGAAGTTTGTACGCCTTGAGCTTGGGTAAGAGACCGATCCCACGGCCTTCCTGACGCATGTAGAGGACGACGCCGCGGTTAGCCTGGGCGACTTGGGCCATCGCTTGATGAAGCTGTGGGCCGCAGTCGCACAACATGCTGGAAAGAATGTCGCCCGTCAGGCACTGGCTGTGGATGCGCACCAGGATCGGATCCGTCTGCACGGGGATGACGCCGTTGACCTCGATGCCGACGCCTCCCATGCACAAGGCGAGGTGCGGTTCCGGATCGACGACGGATGTGTACGGGATCAGATCGAAGTCGCCGAATTTCGTCGGCAGCTTGACGACGAGCTCGCGGTGGATGAGTCGTTCACGCAGCCGGCGATATTTGATGAGATCCTCGATCGAGCACATCTTGAGCTGGTGCTGATTGCAGAATTCTCGCAGATACGGCAAACGTGCCATGGTCCCGTCAGGGTGGACGATCTCGCAGATGACGGCGGCCTCCTTGAAGCCCGCCAGACGCGCCAGATCGACGCTCCCCTCGGTGTGCCCCGCGCGAACGAGAACACCGCCGGTCTTGGCGCGCAAGCCGTCCACGTGTCCCTTGCCACGGATGAGGTCAGTCGGGGCCGAACGTTCGTCAATGGCGACAGCTACGGTGCGAGCGCGGTCGAAAGCACTGGTGCCGGTGGTGATGCCAAAGCGCGCGTCGATCTTCTGCGTGAATGGCGTTGAAGGCCCGTCCACGGCGCCCGCGGCGACTTCCAGATGTAAGCGATCGCAAATCGGTCCCGACATCGCCAGGCAAACGATGCCGCAGGCGTTGCGCATCATGAAGTTGATGACCTCAGGAGTCGCGCACTCGGCGGGGATGATGACGTCCCCTTCGTTCTCACGCTGCTCGTCGTCCACGAGCACGATCATCCGGCCGGCTTTCAGCTCGGCGAGGGCATCCTCGATGCTGACAAAATCTTGACTGTTTGGCATGTTTGTTGCCTTTGCAAGAGACGGTGATCGCGACCCGTCGGGTCAATGTCGCTATTTTATCGTTATCAACGCGGATTGATTCGGCGCGGCAAATCCAGAGCATGCTTGACCTGTGCCACTGAACTTCGGAGAATTGATTATACCGCCAGCAACAAAAAGGATGAAGGCGGAAGGATGAAGGATGAAAAAATGGCCTGATTCATCTTTCCGCCTTCATCCATCATCCTTCCATCCGGCTGCTCAAGGCCTGGCCAGACATGGTGAAAGAATCCTCAGATGAGTCAACGTCGCGTCGGTCTTTGGTTGATCGGAGCCCTAGGGGGCGTCAGTTCCACCGCGGTACTGGGCCTCTCTGCCCTGAGCCGTAAGCTCACGGATACGACGAGCCTCGTCACCGCGACGCCGTTTTTTGAGGGGGTCGAACTCGACGCCTTCAGCGATTTCGTCGTCGGCGGGCACGATATCCGGCGCAGCAGCTTGCTTGAAGCGGTGCGCGACCTGCACCAGCGTTCCAATGTCTTTCACGAAGCGCTGATTCAGGCGTGCGCGCCTGATCTCGAAAAGTGGTCCGCCAATGTGCGGCCAGGCACGGTTCTTGGCGCGGGACCGACCATCGGCAAGCTGGTCGACATGCCGGAGGTCCAGCGCGTCAACACGCCGCGCGAGGCCGTCGAACGGATTCAAGCAGACCTACGCGAATTTCGCGAACGCAACAAGCTCGATCAACTCGTCGTCGCCAACGTCTCCTCGACGGAGCCGCCGCGCGACCTTGATCAGCGTTATGACAGCATCGCCGCGTTTCGCGCCGCGCTCGATGCGAAGGACGCGACCGTGCCGGCAAGCGCTCTGTATGCCTGGGCGGCACTCGACCTTGGCGTGCCGTACATCAATTTCACGCCGTCGCTGGGGGCCTCCTTCCCGGCGGCCGTCGATTTGGCAAACGAACGCAAAGCTTCCGTCAGCGGCAAGGACGGCAAGACCGGCGAGACGCTCATGAAGACCGTCCTCGCGCCGATGTTCGCTCATCGCAACTTCAAGATCCTGAGCTGGGTCGGCCACAACATCTTCGGCAACCGCGACGGCATCGTGCTTGACGATCCGACCAACAAGGCGTCGAAGATCCAAACCAAGGACAAGGTCATCAGCTCCATCGTCGGCTACAAACCGCAGACGCACGTGTCGATCGAGTACATCGAATCGCTCGACGACTGGAAGACGGCGTGGGACCACATTCACTTCCAGGGCTTCCTCGGCTCGAAGATGATCCTGCAATTTCTCTGGCAAGGCTGCGATTCACTACTGGCGGCGCCTCTGTTGTTGGATATCGTGCGCTTGACCCTGTTGTCTCAGCGCCGCAAAGAAACAGGCGTACTCAAGCACCTGGCATGCTTCTTCAAGAGCCCGATGGGCTGCGATGAGCATGATTTCTTCAAGCAGATGGAGATGCTGATGGAGTATGTGGGCGCAACAAAGTAACTCAAGCCCCTCGATGAACGCGGCGAGGGAACGCGACAAATGACCTACGATCTCGAGTTCAAACCCCGCGCGCTCAAGGATCTCAAAACGCTCCCGAAATCCGCACAGCGACGGATCATCGCCAAAACGGAAGCGCTGCGGAATGACTTGACAGGCGACGTCAAGCGACTAACCGACTTTACGCCGGAATATCGGCTGCGCGTCGGGGATTATCGGGTATTATTTTAAGTGGAAGAGACGAAGGTGGTTGTGTACCGAGTGGTGCATCGAAAGGATGCCTATTAGCAATCCGCTGGAGAAGACCATGTTGAAGCTGCATCCGGAGATCCTCATCAAGAACGGAAAGAAGGAATTCGTCGTCCTGCCTTATGAAGAATTTCTTACGCTGCAAGAACGGCTTGCCGACGCCGAAGACCTGATGGAGCTTCGCAAGGCCAAGCGGGCGGAGCGCAAGAAAAAGGCGATTCCTCTATCCGAGGTCAAGCGGGCGCTGGGCATCTGATAGTTGTGGTTTCTTCCTGCGACCCAGCTCGATGAAATATGACCGCTCCCTGTCCAAAGTGTGACGGCGCACTTACTGTACGCCGAACGATACACGCGGAATTCGACACGAGTTGCAAATGGACCAGCTTGGCCCAGTGCAATACTTGCGAACGTTGGTTCTCCAATGTTGAACCAAACGAGGTAACGCGTGATGAATGGTGTAAATGTCCCGAACTAACTCGAACTCCCAAGAAAGAATGAAACTTGCCTTCAGTACCAACGCCTACCTGAAATTTTTCTTCCCCGAGACGATCCGCCGGCTCGCTCGCATCGGCTACACCGGTGTCGCGATTACTTTGGCCCGCGCCTTGGCTCAGTAGATTCAATTACATGCAACCTGGGGGGATTTTCGCTGGGCGCAAGCTACCGGGGGACCGTCAGCGCTGGTATACTGCAAGACATAGATTCCGGAGGCGTGCCATGATTCTGCCCGAATTCCTTGTTCAATCCGACGGTTATATCCATCTTGCCGGCCATCGCATCGGTCTGCAAGACGTTGTATATCATTACAACGAGGGTTGCTCTGCCGAGGAGTTGTGCGAGGTTTTTCCGACGCTGCCGTTGGCCTTGGTTCATAAGGTTCTCGCGTTTTACCTCGAAAATGCTGCGGAAGTGGACTGCTATTTGACGGCGTGTGAGGCCGAGATGGAAACGCAACGAGCGGCGACACCACGTGGGCCGGACCGCACTGAGTTGCGCCGCCGACTCGCCGCCAAGCAAGCGGCGGGGGTGTAACGATGGCACTGCAGCTCGTGCTGGACGAAAACCAGCGCGGCTTATTGTGGCGCGGGATCGTGCGACACAACAAGCTCGGCATTAATCCGGTGGATGCAGTTTGTGTTGGCGATCCACTCGACCTTCCGCTGGGCGCCTCGGACCCGGAAATTCTCACCTGGTGCGAGCGCGAGAATCGCATCCTCGTTAGCTTCGACAAGGCAACCTTGGCCGCGCACCTCGCGGCGCACCTGCTCGCAGGCCGACATTCTCCTGGGGTATTCCTGATTCGGCGGGGAAGCCGCGTATCGGTCGTTGTGGACCATTTGGTCCTGGTCGCCCATGCAAGTGAGGCCTGGGAGTGGGCCGATCGCATCGAGTTTTTTCCGTAACGTGAGAAAGCGATAAATGAAACTTGCCTTCAGTACCAACGCCTACCTGAAATTTTCCTTCACCGACACGGTCCGCCGGCTCGCGCGCATCGGCTACAGCGGCGTCGAGATCATGGCTGACGTGCCGCACGCCTGGCCCGCGTATTTACTCGATGAACACAAACAGGCGATGCGCCAAGCGCTCGCGGACGATCGGATGGCGATCTCGAACATCAATTCGTTCATGATGCACGCCGTCGATGACCCGCGGCAAAAGTACTGGTACCCGTCGTGGATCGAACCGGATCGTCACTATCGCCAGATTCGCATTAACCACACCAAGCGTGCTCTTACCATGGCGAAGGAGCTCGGCGCTCCGTGCATCACGACGGAGCCGGGAGGGCCTGTCGAGCCGGGGCAATCGTGGGCGTCGGCCTTGAAGCTGTTCGTCGAGATGATAAAGCCGGTCGCGGAGCACGCCGAGAAGGAAGGCGTGCTGCTGCTCGTCGAGCCGGAGCCGGGCCTCTTGATCGAGACGGCCGATCAGTTTCTCGAATTCATGCAGCACATCCAGTCGCCCGCGGTCGGCATGAACTTTGACATAGGCCATTCGTATTGCGTCGCGGACGACCCGGCGACGACGATTCCGCGTGTCGCCAAGCATATCCGCCATTTTCACCTGGAAGACATCGCGGCGACACGGGTGCATCATCACCTAGTCCCCGGCGAAGGGGCGATCGATTTCGCAGCCTGCTTCCGCGCCATTCGCGCGATGAAGTACGATGGCTGGGTGACGATCGAACTTTACCCCTATATCGATGACCCAGACGAGGCGGCGCGTACGGCGCTGGCTCGCGTCCAAGCAATTCTGGCGAAAGCATGAAAACGTTGCTCTCCTTCGCGCAACTGGTGCGTTTGCCGAACACGTTCACGACGTGGGCGGACATCATTCTCGGCGCGCTGACGACCGGGTTCCTGGCAAATCGCCGAAGCTGGTTATGGAGCCGACTGACCACCTCTGATTCAGCCAACCTGACGACGGTTTGGCAAGAGCTGCAAAGCTGGTGTGTGCTCCTGTGTTTGCTTGCTTCGTCCACGCTCTTGTACTGGTCGGGGATGATTTGGAACGATTACTTCGACGTGGTCGAGGATGCACGCGATCGTCCGGGGCGTCCGCTTCCTTCGGGCCGCATCTCCATGCGAACGGCGAGTTGGTTTGCGCTCGGCTTCATGGTAATCGGCGTGCTCTTCGCGGTGCTGGCGGATTTGCTCAACGCGCGGGAGATTGACGGCGCCTTCGTCATTCGCTGGCGTGCGGGGCCGATCGCGGGTGTTTTGGTTCTCGCGATTTTCCTTTACGATGGCGTCCTGAAGGAAACCTTCGCTGGCCCGATGTTGATGGGCTTGTGCCGGGCGCTCAACATTCTTCTGGGGCTGTCGATCCTCGGCGCGTTCCCGCCGTTCTGGGGCTGGCTGTTGGCGCTCATCATCGGCATCTACATCGGCGGCGTCACCTGGTTCGCGCAAACGGAAGTAAAGACAAGCAGCCAACCGATCCTGATTGCGGCAGCTATTGTGATCCTCATCAGCCTGTTGTTGACGTTGACGGTTCCGGCCCTTGCGCTGGAGAGCCCTGGCAACTTCAGCCCGTCGGCGTTCTTTCCCTTTCTGCTTGCGGCGTTCGGCGGCTACCTGGGCATGGCGATCCTGCGCGCCATCCGTCGGCCCGATCCGTTACGGGTCCAGACCGCCGTCAAGCGTGCCATCCTCGGACTCGTCGTGCTCGACACGCTTTTGGCCAGCGCCTTCGTCGGTAGTCTTGGCCTGCTCTTGGCAATCTTGCTGATCCCCGGTATGATCTTGGGACGCTGGTTGTATTCGACGTGACCCGTCGGCAGGCCAGGATCGCAAGCGACGGGAGGCAATCATGCAACTACTCTTGGAACCGCCCATCGCTTACGCGGAAAGTACGCCGAAATCAGTCCGCGCCTTTCAACTCGGCGCGTTGACCCTCAAATCACGCTACTTTCTCTCGCCGCTCGCGGGATATACGAATCATCCTTTCCGCGTCGCCGTGCGCGAACTGGGCGGTCTGGGCCTGGCGACGACCGAACTGGTCAGCACGCGGGCCCTTCTGCTCGGCAGCCGCAAGACGCATGAGTATGTCGAAACGAGCGCCGGCGATGCACCGCTGGCCGTCCAGATCTACGGCGCCGATGCCAAGGAGATGTGCGAGGCGGCCCAGTGGCTGGAGAACTATGGCGCCGCAGTCATCGACGTCAACATGGGCTGCCCCGTCAACAAGGTCGTCAAGAACGGCGGCGGCTCGGCGATGATGTGCAATGTCGGCGCCACCACCGCGCTGGTGCGTGCGCTTGTCGAGGCGGTGCGCATTCCCGTCACGGTCAAAATGCGGCTCGGCTGGGACGAACTCAATCAGACTGCCCCGACACTCGCGCGCGAATTCGAACAGGCCGGTCTCGCCGCAGTCATGATCCATGGCCGAACGCGTGAGCAGGGTTTCGGCGGCAACGTCAATTTGGCTGGCATTCGCGCCGTCGTCGAGGCGGTCGAGCGGATGCCGGTCATCGGCAACGGCGACGTGCGTTCGATCGCCGACGCCGAGCGCATGTTCCGCGAGACGGGTTGTGCCGGTATTGCGATCGGCCGCGGGGCGTTATTGAATCCCTGGATCTTCGCCCAGCTCTGCTCATGGGAGCGAACTGGCCAAATCGGCGCGATTCCGTCGTACGAGCAGCGGCTCGACTTCATGGCGCGTCACTACGACCTGCTGGTCCAGCAGCGCGGCGAACGTGGCGCGAGTCTGACGTTTCGCAAATGCGGCGGCTGGTATTCGCGTGTCCTGAAGCCGGGCAAAGTAATGCACCAGCGCATGATGATGCTTGAACGCGTCGCGGATTTCGAGGACATGGTCGCGACGCTCCGCGCGAAGGGGCCACCGCCGCACTGGAAAGCTGGTGAAATGCCGGAGATTGCGGTGCCGAAGGGCCCGATATCGCATTGGTAGGTTTAGATTCCAACCAACGGTCTTAGCTTTGCGCGCACTTCATCCAGCACCAGATCGGGGACCGTTGCGATGAACTCGCTCTGTCGATCGAGCCAGTCCGCACTCTTGACGTGATCAGCCAGCACAACTCCTTGAACCGGCAGGCCGTCCGGGAGCATCACTTCAAATGCGTACCCCTTCGCGTGATGGGTCACGGGGCACACGAGGCATAACCCAACCTTGGCGTTGTACGCACGCGGCGACAAAACCAGTCCTGGCCGCCTGCCCGCCTGTTCGCGCCCAGCTTGGGGCGAGAACGACAGCCAAATCAGATCGCCGGAATCGGGAGCGTCGGTGCCCCTACCATGCTTCGCGCCCGATGGCCGGTCCCCAGTCCGTTTCGCCATGGATATTCTCCGGGGTGATTTGCTGAAGCAATTCATCGAGAGTATATGCGCGTTTGCGGGGACTGAGCAGCAGTCCGTCGTCCACGCGAATTACCTCAATCTCCATGCCTTCGGCCAACTCAAGTTCCTTCACGTAGGTTCCGGGAATGCGCACGGCAAAACTGTTGCCCCATTTGCCGATTTGTGTTTTCATGACCCATCTCCGTGTATCTACAAAGTATATCATCAACTCGTGCCTGGCGTCAAGAGTGGATCATTGCTCTTGCCAGCGAACGCGCCTTGTGTTATGCCTCCGCGCATCACGGAGGATAACCAGGTGGCCAAAGGACGGATAACGCCCGCGTACACCACGCGGCTGGGGCGAGCCTATCACGGCGATGCGGCCGAGCTTTTGAAGCACGTCGCCGACGACTCGATTTCGCTCGTCTTCACCTCGCCGCCATTCGCGCTGCGCCGGCAGAAAGCCTACGGCAACGTCAGCGCGGATGAGTATATCGCCTGGTTTTGGCCCATCGTCGAGCAGATCCAGCGCATCCTGCGGCCCGACGGCAGCTTCGTCATGGAACTGGGCGGCGCCTGGAATCGCGGCAGCGGCACCCGCTCGCTTTTTCCCTACGAGTTGCTGATTCGCCTGGGCAAGATTTTTTACCTAGCTCAGGACTTTTACTGGCACAACCCGTCGCGCCTGCCGACGCCGGCCCAGTGGGTTACAATTCGCCGCACGCGCGTCAAAGAAGCCGTGACGCACATCTGGTGGCTATCGAAAACGACGGAACCGCAGGCCGATAATCGCCGGGTGCTGGTTCCGTATTCGAAGTCGATGAAACGTCTGTTGAAGGACGGATATCAGCCGGCGATGAGGCCGTCGCAGCACGAAATCGGCCCGCATTTTCAAAAAGACAACGGCGGCGCAATCCCGCCAAACGTATTGACGGTCCCGAACACGCGGTCGTATGACGAGTATCTCTTCAAGTGCCGGGCTGCCGGGCTGCCGATTCATCCCGCGCGTTTCCCGCCGGAGTTGCCGGACTTCTTCATTCGCTTTCTGACCCAGCCGGGGCAAATGGTGCTCGATCCGTTCGCGGGCAGCAATGTGACCGGCCAGGTCGCCGAGCGATTGGAACGCAAGTGGACGAGCATTGAGCTGAATGCGGATTACGTCGCGGGGTCGCGGTTGCGGTTTGACGATGAGGCCGCGCAGGCGGCGTGAACGAAATTCGTTTAGCGCTCGCATGACGCCACGCGAGCGCTAAACGAGTAATAACTATCGCTTCGTCGTGCGGCTCTTGAGTAGATTAAGATGCCGCTCGAAACGATCCTCCATGTAACGATGGATGTTGGTCAAGACCCGGATGTCGCCAGCTTGCACGACACGGCCGCCGGGCATTTCCGAATCGCTGTCGGCCAGCATGCGATCCAATTCCGCGAGCGTTTGTTCGACTTGCTCAAGCGTCTCGTCGAGTTGCTCGCCTTTCATGTTCTCGGTCACGCCCCAGAAACGGCACGCATCCGCGAACGACAGGTCGGCCTTGCGGTTGTCCTCGAACTTCTGCACTGCTGAGCTATCGAAGAGCACTTTCAGGAAGCGTTCATGGTCGCGGCTCAGGCGATGCATCGTTCCGGCGGGCGCGGCCTCCTCCTCCTCCATCATCACGCGGCGGACGACGTTGCGTCCTTCGCGCGTCATGGCGTAGAGTTTTTGGCCCATCTTGACGAGCCAGCCGCGCCGCGCCAGACCCTTCTCGCCCATGATACTCGAGAGAATCTTGTTCGAGTCGGGATACCTCTCAGCGAAGCCCTTCAGGCCAAAAGTGGCCGGGAACTTCTGCCAGGACGCGACAATCAGCGCTTCCGCGGTGAAGGGCGAATGTCCTTGTTTTTCGAGATTCTCCGCAGCGAGCAGGATCTTCTCCGGAACGGTGAAATCATCCACATTCGGTTTCGTAGAAGCTGACACAGGATCCCCCAATCGTCTAAGGTTTGCTGAAACGGATACGAACCTCCTTTGGTTTCGATCCCCCACGCAGATTGAAACAAAATCCCCCCCCGCGCGTCAAACTAATTTAGGGAATGCGCCAAAAAGAGGAAACGCCAGCTGACGGCGCGGAAGGCAGAACTGACGTTGCTTGCTCTGACTGCGCGGCTTGCCGGGCGGCGAGTCAAGAGAAGTTTGGCAAGACAAAAGCCTATACAAATGAACTTTCCGCCTCGTAAAATATCGCAACTTGATTACGATTCGTCCTCGCCTTCGAGATTTGTCTTCATCAATTCGCGCAACAACATCGTCGCATAACTTCCCGCCGGCAGTGTGAATGTGAGCCGAATTCCGTCCGTTTCGATTGCAGCTGCAAGCTCGCCCGGATAGACGAGATTGTGCCGCCGCGTCCCTTGCAAGAGCTTTCCGAAGCCCGCGAACGAATTCGGCGTCAAACCGAACGCCGACAACGCCGACGCTTCCCGTTGTGCCGCTTCTGAGGCAGCGGCAAACGTCTTGCGGCCGAAGATTGGACCCGCGGTCACGATTTCGCGTGCGTCAAAGCGACGTTGCTCCGCATCGATGTCTTCCGCGACGAACATGCCGCCGAACGGGATCTTGCACATCACGTCCCCCGGCAACACGCGCCGCAGCAGACCGTCGCGCATGCGCTGCGCCAGTGCATGATTGAACAGTGCGGACTGCGCCGCCGACAGCGTGAGCTTTTTGAGAAACGGACTTCGCACCGGCTTCGATGGCCGTTCGCCGCGCACCAGAGCGAGGCCGAGTTGGAGCGTTTCTCCGTCGCGGCCGAAACGCTGCGGGCCGTAGAAGTTGGGCAGGCCTTGTTGGAGAATCCTGTTCAACAAGTCATTTAACGAACCGCGACCGTTCGGGAGCGATTCGCCCTCGTCCCACCCCCTTACGGTCGCGGCTCGTATGAGAATGCGAAAGCGATTGCCGTGCAGATGCCCCGAACGCAACTTGTTGGTGTGCTTGCTGACGCGCAGCACCTTGATGCCGTCGCCGTCGAGCTGGGCCAGGCGCGCTTCGACCGACGCGGGGACCGAGATCATCTGCCGCGTGACGGCTCGCCGATCCTTCAAGCCCGCGGCGCCGACTTCGCCGACGGGGATGTCGAGCCGCCTGGCGATTTGCCGCTCGAAGAACTCGGCGCCCATGTCGCGTTTTTCGATCCAGAGGTAGAGAAAGTCGCCCTGACCCGACGGCTCGTAGGCGGGGATTTCCTCGACCTCGAAATCGTCGGGAATTGTTTTGATCTTCCCGCCGAGGCCGGGTAAATCTGAAGTGAGCAGCGGAGTCGCCAACACGTCATCGAGCGGATTCATCCGCAGTCCCCTCTGTGTTTAGCCGGCGAGCTTGCTCGCCGCGTGGATGGGTCGAAAGAGTAGAATACGAATAGCCCGTTCCATCGTGAGGAGAATCAGCCATGAACGCAGCAATGTTGATGGTGTGTCTCGCCGGGAGTGCCGCCGTCGGGCAGAACAACGACACGATCTTCAAGGCTCCCGGCATCGAAATCAGGAGTTACCCGACCGTCCGTGGGACCCAGTCGACTCTGATCTACAACGGCATCAACATCGGCCGGCAATATCACAAGTCCAAAGACGAACCCGATCTCCATCTCATGCCCGCGACCTACTATCACGACAAGAATCCCATCGGCCTCGTGCTGAACGACAAGAACTGGTTCCCGAAGAAGGGGGCGCCGCCAATCGCCGTCCTCGGCATGGGCATCGGCACGCTGGCGGCCTACGCCCAGCCGGGCCAGATGTTCCACTTCATCGAGCGCGTGCCCACGTTCGTCAAGCTCTCCCTCCCGGACAAGGAGGAGAAGCGGTATTTCACGTACGTGCAGGACGCGCTGGATCGCGGCGCCAAGGTCAAGGTCTTCGAGGGCGAGCCGCGAGCGCTGTTCGAGAAGCACGCCGGCGACAAGTCCTACAAGATGATCGTCGTCGAGACGTACAAGACGCCGATCCATGAACTCCACAAGGGCGAGCAATCCTTCCGCGGTTTGTACTACTCGGACCCCGACATCGACAAGCTCGGCGGTGTTGTTTACGACATCGAGAACTTCTTCATCAACAAAGTCGGCGTCCCGTATCAATACGTGAGCAAGGCCGGCCGACCAATTCACGGGGCCATCGGGGCCTGGAGTGCGGCCTCAGTGGAGCAGTTGAATCGCGATTCACCTGCTTCGCCCAAGAAGAAGTTTGGCGAGAAGAAATAATGGACCTCGACGCCAAAGTCTGCTATTGCTTCCATGTGACGCGCCGCAAGCTCGTCAACTTCGTGCGGCAACGCAAGCCGAAGGTGCCGAGCCAGCTCTCGGAGTGCGGCGGCGCGGGCACAGGCTGCGGCTGGTGCATTCCGTTCTTGAAACAGATTCACGCCCACGCGGAAGCCGAGCTGGAGATTTTGACGCCGGAGGAGTATGCGAAGAAACGCGCGGAATACATCCTCGCCGGCAAAGGCAAACCGCCGCCAGGCGCGACCCCGTTGCCTGACACCGATCCCAAGCCCGCAGGCGAGCGCAGCGAGCCTGCGGGGTAACGCCAAGGAGAAACATGCGCATCCTGCTTGCATTCCTGTCATTGATCTTCGTGCCGTTTGCAACCCTCGCCCAGGAAAGAACCTTCCGCCTCGCCCCCTTCGTCGCCGACGTGACGCCGCCGATCAGCCACGCCTGCATGGGCGGCGGCATCAAGCCGATCACGAAGATCGGCGATCCGCTCTTCGCGCATGGCTTCGTACTGCTCTCCGATCAAAAGCCGATCGTGGTCGTCAGCGTCGATTGGTGCGAGATCCGCAACGACGCCTACGAGCGCTGGCGTGAAGTGCTGGCGAAGGCGGCCAACACCGACAAGGAACGCGTGCTCGTCTCGGCCATTCATCAACACGACGCCCCGATCGCCGATCTCGAAGCGCAGCGGTTGCTCGACAAGGCCAAGGCGAAAGGCTCGATCTGCATGCTCGATTTCCACGAAAAGGCGGTTCAAGGCGTCGCTCGTGCGCTGACAGCGAGCCTGAAGGACGCGAAGACCATCACGCACTACGGCGTCGGCGAGGCCAAGGTCGAGAAGGTTTCGTCGAACCGCCGTTACCTCGGCCCTGACGGCAAGCCTCGCTTCAACCGCACCAGCGCGACACGCGATCCCAAGGTTCGCGAGGCCGAAGACGGTCTCATCGATCCGTGGCTCAAGACGCTCAGTTTCTGGAACGGCGACAAGGCGATCCTCGCGCTCAGCGCCTACGCGGTGCATCCGATGAGCTATTACGGCACGGGCATCGCCAGCGCCGACTTCCCCGGCCTGGCGCGCAAACGGCGGCTGAGCGACGACACCGACGTGATGCAGATCTACGCGTCCGGCTGCTCGGGCAATGTGACTGCAGGGAAATACAACGACGGCGCCCCTGAGAATCGCGCTGTCTTGGCGGATCGCATCTATCAAGGTATGGTCGAGGCGTGGAAAGCGACGAAACGCCATCCGCTCAAGGAAGTCGGCTTCAAGAACGAGAAGCTCCGGCTGGAGCCTCGCGATGGGCCTGGCTTCACAGTCGCCGACTTACAGAAGAAGCTTGAGAATGGGCCTCGGCCCTTCGATCAATGCCTCGCCGCGCTGGGGTTGAGCTGGCGTCTGCGCGCGGACAAAGGGGCGACGATCGACGTGCCCGCGTTGTCGTTCGGCAAAGCGCATCTCGTGCTCCTGCCGGCGGAGGCATACGTCGAGTATCAGTTGCTGGCGCAAAAGACACGGCCCGATTCGTTCGTCGTCGTCATGGGCTACGGCGAAAGCGCCCCCGGCTACATTCCGACGGAGCAACATGTGCGCGAGCGCGACGGCAATCTGAGCGATTGGAACTGGGTCGCGCCCGGGGCGGAGGAACGCATCGCCGACGTGTTGAAGAAAATCCTCAAGTGAATTTCGTTTACGTCGGAGCCTGAAGCGTAAGCGAAGGAGCGCGTCCTTCGCTTACGCTTCAGGCTCCGATTATTTCACCCGCACCGCGACAACCTGCACGTCCCCAGCCGCGATGCGTAGTTCGATCGCGCCGTCTTTGCCGACCGCCAGATCGCGCGGCTCCGTCAGCTCGCGCAGCGATGCCACCTTCAGCTTCGTGCGCACACTTACATCAACAAAGGCACGGCGATCGACGCGGGCGATGCCGTTCTGCGTCTTGTCGATGCCGCGCTGATTGAAGAACGACAGCAGCCAGCCGTCCTTGGTCTTGTTGACATGATACATGATCTCGCCGGTCGGATGCTGGCCGTTGGCGAGGCGCACGTCGAACGGCAATAGATCGTCGGTCAGCGCATTCATCAACACCGGCAGCGACGGATGGGCCCGCTCGTCCAGCCCCAACCCATGCGGTACGAGATGGATGATGACCGCTCCCGCGCCGACCGCGTGGCGCAAAATCAGTGGCGTCTTTTCGTCGATGATGGCAAGCGGCATCGCGCCGTGCAACTCGACCTGCGCGACCTCGAACGGCGTCGCCTGCATCGTCACCACGCCGTCGAGCGACCAGTCCTCGGCACGCGTTATCCTGCCGGACGCCTTCAGCCCCGTCAGCTTCTGAGGCAGATCTTTTGCCTGCGCGATCGTCGTCACCAGCGTGCCGCCGTTCTTGACGTACTCCTCGATGGTCGGCAGCATCGTGCCCGTCAGCCGAACGTCTCCCGCGGCCCAGACGACCGGGTACTGATTGATCGCTTTCGCCTTGGCTGGCCGATCGACGAGCACGTCGAAGATATTGCCGTAGACGCCGCTCGGCATCGATTGCACGTCCGGCGACGCGGGCAGCCCTTCGAGAATCGACGTCGGATGCCAGCAGACGTTGAACAGTTCGCGCAGCTCGATGTCGTGCTTGTCTTCTGGAAAGTCGTGCAGCATCTTGCAGCGATAATTGACGCGCTCGTAGCCGTGGCCATGGCTGAGCAGCAAGGCAATCGGCGTGTACGGCTCGCCGCGATCAGGAACGCGCGCGGCGAACGCCTGAAAGTCCTCGGTCGCCCGTCCGAATGGCGAGAGCTGAATCGGATGCGTGCCGGGGCCGGGCAGGATGTACTGATTCGTGAGGTTCTGCTCCCAGTAGATCGCCGACGCGCCGCCGAGGTAGTTGAGGTAGTACAATTTTCTGTACCAACTAATGCTTACTCCATCGGTGACGGCATATTTGGAATGAAACCACGAAGGGGCGCCGCGCGGGACGACCGGGTCCTGCGTGAAGTAATTGCAGGCGTCGCCGAAGTTGCCAGAGGCGTAGTTGATCCATGACCCGCCGTATTGCCGGGCCGCCCCGCGCTCGAAGGCGATGCGCATCGGCGCGTGCACGTTGGTGGCGTCGATCTCATAGCCGACGGTGCGAGCGCCGCTCTCGTGGTAGATGTGGGCCAGCGCGATCGAATCGACCGACAGGCACGAGATGCCGCGCGACCAGTGATCCGGCGACACTTTCGTCTTGTAGATTTGGCTCCACGCCTCAGCCTGCTTGTCGCGCAGATACTTTGGGAGCGAATCGACGTAGGCGCGGCGCGCGGCGCCGTTGTTAGCCGGACGTGCAAGCGACGGATTGGATGGTCCGTCGCTTGCGCGTCCGGCTAACGGTGGAAGCGATATGCCGACGGTCCCGATCGCCTCGCCGTGGATGTAGCCCATGAACTGCTCGTTAAGCGGTCCAGTCAGGGCGGCGTAGGTGCCGGGGCCGGTCTTGTCGTCGTATTTGCCGCTGGCGTAGTTGGTCATGATGTAGAACGGCGTCTTGGTCCGTTCGAGCCACTTGCGGATCGGGCTGCTGTCGGAGAGATCGGGCGTATTGCCCAGATAGAAGCCTGGCAACAATCCGGACCACGACATGATCGGCACGTCCTTCTTGCCCGCGAATTGCTTGTGGAACTTGTCGCGAATGTCGCTCGGCGGCGAAAAATTGAAGAAGACGTCGTAGAGCGACAGCTTGTCAACGTCCTGCTTGGCCCACCACTTCAGGTCGGCGTCGATGCCGGTCCACATCGCGAAATCGCGGCCAGCGAGCACTTTGCGTTTACTCTCGACACCGAGCGCGAAGTCGTTCTTCTTGCCTCGCCAGCTTGCGCCGTCGAATGGGTGCATCTGGAAGGCGTCAAAATAGGCGAATCTGGGCTTTTCGCGTCCGTTCGGGTGGAAGGACTTGTCGTCCGTGATGAGGATCGCATCGACCTGCCGCCACGCCTCACCGGGTTTGTCGATGGAGAGTATTAGCCGCGCTGGTCCTTCTTTCAGCGTGTTCTCTTGTGATCCCCAGCCAAACGAAAAGCCCCAGAAGAGCATGTATTCGTCGTTGACGGGTACGACCGGCACGTGGCCATAGTCCGCCGCGAAGACTTGTTTGCCGCCTTGCTCGATGGCGACGCGAAACGGCTGCGTCTTCTTGCGATGATCGACGTAGCGCACCCAGATCTTGTAGTTCCCGGCGCGCGGCACGATGAAATCACGCTGGCAGCGTGCCGAGGTCTCCGCCGCCGGGACGCCGATCGAGTTCCATTCGCTCTCGCCGCCTTGCGTCCACTCGGCGCTGATGCCTGGCCCCGCAATGCCCCACGAGCCGCTCGGCTTCGCGCTGCCGGTCCAGTAGGCGAAGGAGCCTTTGACGCCGTCGAACCACTCCGGCTCGAACCAGAGATGAATCGGCGGGCGCGGCTGGGCCTGCGCGGCGATTGAACTGATGGCGAGTAAGACTATCGTAATCGTGTAACGCATCGCGAGTTCCTCATTCTTCAATGGCATCGGTCGGCGATTTTTCGGGCATTCGTGCTTGTAAGTGGCCGGGATCATTTGCAGCGGCATGACCTTCAGGCGTAACCTGTGCATTATCACGTGCAGACCTGGTTTCAAGACGCTCACGATCGGCTTCCTGCACGGCCTGCACGAACGACTCCGCAACGCCCTGGATTACGATCTCTGTGTCGGTGATGACGCTCGGCCGAATGGTCATGTGATGGATGAAGACGATCACCATGATCCAAATAGCCAACAGACTCACGCCGCCCAGATAGATCACGATGGCCATTCCTTCGTCACCCAGTTCAAAAAACTTAGCGACGGCGATGAAGGCAATGCCGGAGAGAATTCCCACCAAGACGGTGCCGGCACTCCAAATCGACAAAGAGCGATTCTGCCAATGACGCTGATGCCGACTACAGAAAGGTGCCTGCACCCACGCGCTCCTACTCGCGCACCATGCCACGTTCGCCCACAAGAAGGGATGAACAAAGAAGAAGACATAGGTCCAGCGCGGCCACCATACGAGCTTCTCCGCGATGACGACTGTGGAAGTCTCGCCACAAAACATGCAGACGGCCGGCAAAGGCCCGTTCGCCTCGTGCAAGTGCAGTCGAACCTGCGCCATGTTTCGTTCCTTGGACCGGTCTCTGCCGGGTTCGACGCTATTCCTCGATGGCATCGGAAGGGGGTCGTGCTCGACGCGGCTGGTCGCCGTATTCGTCGTCGTTCTCGACACGACGGCCTTCGCGGCGGCACGCCGTAGGATTACGATCCTCCTCGGCGACGATATCGATGAACTCCTGTGACACGCCATCGAGGAGGATTTCCGTGTCGGTGATTTCTTTGGGACGAATGCCCGACCTCATGGCGATCGCGACGATGACGATCCAAATCACGAAGGAAGCGATATGGCCGATGCACATGAAGAGTTGGACATCCGCATCCATTGGTTGCAGATTACGAGCAAGTACGATCAGGCCGACTGTCAAGGCCCCCAGGCCCAGCGCTGAGGTTGCCATGATCGAAATGGGTTTGAGCCAGTGCCCCTTGTGTTGATCGCAAAACGGCGCCTGCAATCGTGCACGCTTGGTCATAACGATGACGACAATGTACCAAGGCAACACTCCCGCGAAGAAAAAGACGTTGATCCACGGCGGATACCATTGCATGTCTTTCGTCACGCGGACCGTGGCCGGTGCGCCGCAGGAAAGACAGGCAAATGGCAACTCTCCGTCGGCTTCGCGCACGTGCAAGCGGATTTGCCCCATTGTGGATCCTCGTTCATAAGAGGCTAAGACTTCCCAACCTAATCGACTTGCTTGGCGATGTCAACCAGCTTAGAAAATGCTTGCCTGCCAAGCATGGATCGGTCATAACTTCGCCATCGTTCCCATCGGGAGAATTGCCATGAGAATTGCCTGCGCTCTCGTTATTTGTTTGGTCGTGATTCCACCGGTTTTCGCTGGCGATGCCAAGCGCGGCCGTAAGCTGTTGGTCGCGCTCATCCAAGAGAAAAGCGACATCGAGGCCGCGTCCTTGTTGGCGCTGTACAAGCACATCCACGCCTACCCGGAGTTGGCATTCCAAGAGGAACAAACGGCCGCACGCATTGTCAAGGAATTACGCGGCGTCGGCTTCGAGGTGACGGAAAAAGTCGGCGGCACCGGCGTCGTCGGCGTCCTCAAGAATGGCGTCGGGCCGACCATCATGGTCCGCGCTGACATGGACGCCTTGCCCATCATCGAAGCCACTGGCCTCGCTTACGCCAGCAAGTTACGTGCACGCGACAAGGATGGGCTCGACGTCGGCATCATGCACGCCTGCGGCCACGACATGAACGTCGCGTGTCTGGTCGGCACCGCGCGCGTCATGGCGAGCATGAAGGATCGCTGGAAAGGTACGCTCGTCCTCATCGGCCAACCCGCCGAGGAGATCGGCGCCGGCGCCAAGGCGATGCTCGAAGACGGCTTTCTCAAACGCTTCCCACGCCCCGACTTCGCCCTCGCCCTGCACTGCGATGGCCGATACCCGGCGGGGCACGTCAACTTCCGCGAAGGGCAGATGCAGGCGAACGTCGATTCGGTGGACATCCACGTCAAGGGCAAAGGCGGCCACGGTGCGGCCCCGCATGCGACCATCGATCCGATCGTCATCGCCGCCCGTATCATTCTCGACCTGCAAACGATCGTGAGCCGCGAACGCAACCCGTTGGAGCCCGCCGTCGTCACGGTCGGCGCGATCCACGGCGGCACCAAGCACAACATCATCCCTGACGACTGCAAGATGCAGCTCACGGTGCGGACCATGAATGACAAGGCCCGCGCCGAGGTGCTCGAATCGATTGCGCGCATCGCCAAAGCCGCGGCGCTGGCGGGCCGCGCCCCGGACCCGATTGTCACGCTGCGCAATGAAAGCTTCACGCCCGCCCTCGTCAACGAAAAGGAGCTGACGCAAAAGGTGGTCGCAGTCTTCAAGGACGTGATCGGCCCCGAGCGCGTCCACGAACGCCCGATGTCGATGGGTGGCGAGGACTTCAGCCAGTTCACGCGTGCCGGTCTGCGCACGTTCTACTGGCACCTCGGCACCGCGGATCCAGTGAAATTCGCCGAATCGAAAAAAGGCGGCAAGGCCCTGGCGAACACGCACTCGCCGTATTACGCGCCGGTGCCGGAGCCGACGCTGCGCACGGGCGTGTTGACGATGAGCATGGCGATCATGGAATTGATTAATGAAAAAATGACGAGTGCCGAGTAGATACCGAAGGTCGTTGCGTCGTTGCTGCACTCCGTTAGCCCGAGTACCCCGGATGCGCGACAACACCACGCCCGGGGTTATTGGTGAGGTGAACAATGGGAATTGGAAAATGGGCAATGCTCAATGGACAATTGCGCCATCAGGCTCCCACTATGTTTTTCAATTCCCAAAGCGGCGAGAAAGTATTGTCCATTGAGCATTAGCCATTAGCCATTTTCCATTTATTGTAACTCTTTAGCCGTTTGAAGTAACCTTCTTCGGCAACGGCGGAAGTTTGCCGGTTTGCACGTAAGTTCGCAGAGCAGCGACGATCGTTCGCAACGGGTTGTGGCCCCGTTGCTTCAGGGTGCGGAAGATGCTCATCA